>ENA-OOXT01000874-OOXT01000874.1-human-gut-metagenome-genome-assembly--contig:-NODE-874-length-21600-cov-3.336691_pt1 | contig 21600 bp, 28 predicted proteins | sample MGYA00241590_ERZ501349 | MGnify/ENA primary metagenome ERZ501349 (study PRJEB25962, sample SAMEA2042838) | human gut metagenome | biome: human gut; feature: human-associated habitat; material: faeces...
AAACGCAGAGTTTGAAGATTACACAGTAGAGTACATTGATAAGAAAAGTGTTAAGTGTAGAGCCTATGATCTCCCAGAGGAAAACAGCAAGCTCCATAAGGAGTTTTTAGTGACAGAGGATGGTAGAGTATTTTACTGGAGATCCTTAATTAGCAGGATTGAGTTGGTAGATTATGAGCCTATACCTAAAAAACCTCTGAAAGATCGCACTAATGAGGATCTGGTTATAGAGTACCAGACTACTCACAACGAGGATTTATTTAGAGCATTACTGGAGAAAAACACAGGGCTCTTACACATTATCGTTATGGATTACAGGATCCCTAAGTATGAGATAGAGGATCTTCTCAGTGAGAGCTACATAGCTCTTATAAAGGCGGTAGATAATTTTGATCCTACCAGAGGCGTTACTTTTACCACAGCTCTTAAGGTATTTGTACGCCAGCATTTAAACCGCCTCTACAATGAGGCAACTTATCAGAAGAGATATAACGGTATGGATCCAGCCAGCTATGAGGAACTGGTAGAGATCCACAAAGACGATGTAAGAGGCTTAGATTGTGATAGGTTTACTCAGATAGAGGTAGATGAGTACTTAGAGGGGCTGGAGGCTAAGGATCGTTATGTAGTTACCCTTTTACTTAGGGGCTATAATCTCTCCGATTGTGCTAAAGCTCTTAATATCACTAATGCTACTATGACATGGAGGATCAAGCGGATCCGCAAGAGCTACACAGCTTATAGAGAGGCGGTGTAAGAGTATGGACGATCATGTATATATGTATGTGCTGGAGTATGCAGAGCTTGACTTAATCCCTAGATTTCAAGAGGAGTATAAAGCCTGTAGCAAGGTTACAAAGTGTGAGAGCTATGAGGAGATGCAAGATCTTTGTACCGCCCTCAATGCCCTAGCTAAATGGGCTGGTTTTGACAGGGTAACACCTAGCAGTTTTGTAAAGGAGGATATGTAAGATGAGTAAATTAAATTTAAGACAGGCAAGAGAAAAGGCTGGAGTTAGTGTAGAGTTTGTAGCTGAGCAGATGGGAGTATCTGTAGAGCTTGTTAAGAGCTGGGAGGCAGAAGAGAAATCTCCAGAGATGGCACAGGGCTTTAGTTTGTCTATGCTATACGGTATGAGCTTAAATGATATGACTTTTAACCTACAGGCACAGGAGGCGTAGATCATGACAATAGAGGAGAGAGTAGAGCTCTATAAGAGCCTCTATAAGGAGTGTAAGGCTCTGGAGCCTGTAGCGAATACCTTAGCAAAAGGATATAAACAGGCGGATCCTAGAAAGAGGCTGGAGCTGATAAGAGAGCTGGATACAGAGTTAGCGGAGGTGTACATGGTTAGGATCCCTGTTATTACCTGTGGGGTAAGGGATAACAACTATGTACTCCAAACTAAGGAGATCTACTTAGCAGATCCAGAGCTGGAGGCATTTCTCCACCAGTTTAGGCACCACCTCCAGAACGAGGCGAGAGAGCTTAGTAGGAAATACCTCTTAATGGAGGATGATCCTAAGGCTGATTACAGGATCCCATACAGGGAGGCTAACAGTATGCTGTATGGGGAGGATGACGCTGTAGCATGGAGCCGATTTTTAATAGAAAATTGCTGATATATGGGAGCTGATCCGCTGGAGTGTGGGTTAGCTCCTTTAGTATTGCATCTGTGGGCTCCGCTGTGCCTCCTGTAGGCGTTTTATTTGTTTATATGGGTAAGTGTAAGGGTATGAGAGTAAAGCCTCTTAAAATTGATTTTAGAGGTATTTTATATAAGGGTTATATAACAAATAAACAATAAAAATGATATATAAGGGGCATATAATTAGTAGAGTTGCACAAATAATTTGTTGACTTTTTAAGATGCTGAGATTATACTATCCGTAACAACTGAATTTTGAGCAAGAAAAAAGCACCCTCTACAGGATGCTGTATCAGCTCTTAGTTATGTTACCAGCATAGCTAAGGGATCAAGGTAGAACAGATACCCAGATACCACACAAAGGCAACTGATTTTCTTAACAAATATTATACTGGTTGAGTGGTCAGAAGTCAATAAAAATAGCTTACAGGAAACTTACTTTCTTTTATATTTCATTATGATTTTGTTTCACTCCGTAAGAGCTAAGGTATTGAGTAATCTTTACCTTAGCTCTTTTGTTGTTACAGGAGATTACAGGATTATAAAGGATATTACAGGAGCCACAGGATCAAGATCTTAGAGGGCTCCTTTTTAATTGAATAGCTTTAAGCGGACAGCGTAACCGCTTTATAAAATCGTGGTGCTGTAGAGCCTAAATAATAAATCTACAGGGGGAGAGATCGGGGCACCCTACTCCAGCTCCTCCTCAATCGGATCTCATACAACTTGAAAACCGATATAAAACTAAAGAAGTTGGGTTATGGAAGTTTCCGCAGAGAGATTACTATAGTTAAGCATGGACGGAAATGTGTAACGCTTCTCCTCTGAAGTGGCTGTAGTATTTAGCTGTAATGCTAAACTATGTAGGGTACTAAGAAACCTCAAAAAAGAGTTTCCTTTAGGTATAGATTTACTCCTTTTCCTAAGGAGATCTATGCCTAAATTTCCTAAAAAAGAGTTTCTTTTCATGTGTTTTATAATGCTATGAAATGATGATACTTACAAAATGAATAAAAATTACATACATAATGAATAAGTATGCAAAAAGGAGGAAATAGAAAGATGATAGGTAACAGGAGAGAGGAGGATCAAGCGGATCTCTGGTTAAGAGAGCACGATCCTTATTATTTAGATAAATCACATTCTAAAAAGAAAAAATTAGAGAGATTTTACGAAACTCCAGAGCAGGAGCATAGGAGAGTACAGATGGAACTTCCATTTTCCTCCCTTAGAATGTCTCAAATGCTGGAGGTAGGTATGGAGGTAAAAACGGATGCAGGAGGAGGCTTTAGTGGTAATATCTAACTCACTTATGAGGATAGAAAAACCTTGTAAAATAAGGTTTTTAGAGGTATAATAACATTATGCTTTTAGGTTTTGCTGGAAAAGACTTAAGAGAGAGATTAAGCAAGGAGCCCAGATCGTTAGTGATCTGTGTTCTTTTTTTTTTGAAAATTTTCCATAAATTATGCATATTTTTCCTTAAAATGTGCCCTTACTTATGAGAGCAGGAGGTGGAAAGTATGGAGCTATTATCAGTAGAGGTAGTTATGGATATGCTGGGAGTGACAAGGCGGACAGTTACAAACATGATAAAGCGTGGAGATCTGATAGCTGAGTATCCCCAGACAGGTAAAAGAGGTAGACCTAGTATGATGATAACCGCCTCTAGTTGCGGAAAACATTTATTAAAGAGAAAGGCAGGAAAAGAAAATGAATAATGCAGAATTTGAACAGCTTAGTGAGAAGTTGCAGGCTGAGTATGAGGAGGCAAAAAGAGCAGGGGAGCCTCATACAGGTACTTATGATGCTTGGGCTACATATAGAGCAAGTTTAGGTATTAAACAAAAACTTGAAGAAAGACGAATTAGACGAGAGGAGGCTAGACTGGCAGAGGAGGCAAAAAAGCCTCATACATACTCTGAAATTATTAAAGCTATTGCAGGAGCTAATAAGACTATCGAGAAGTTAAAGGATAAGCCTGTAGAAATGCGTAAGGCTAAGAAATTGGAGCTGGAGGCGGAGTTTGATACTCTAGTAAAACGTAGAATGTTTAGTGAGCATTTAAGAGGGGAGTGGGTAGCTAAAGAGCTTTATAAATATCTCTCCTCTGAGGAGTACACATCTGTAGTGGATGAGATTAAAACTGTTACGGCTAACTTAGCTGAGTATTCAGAGATGAAAACTCAGTGGGAGGAGGATAACAAGGATATTATTGAGGCTGAGAGATTGAGAACTAAGAGAGAGGAGCTGCTTAGTGCAGATCCAGAGGCATTAAGAGCCTTAGGTATTACACCTCCTCCAGTGCAGAAAGTAAGTAGAGCAGGGGAGGTAGAGGTAGATCCAGAACTTAAGGAACTTATGGAGGATCTTAGAGCTATCCATCCATCCGCTACAGATGCAGAGCTGGAGAAAATGGCTAAGTTGATGTAGGAGGGATCCTATGGCTGTAAATGATCTGGAATATAAGGAGCTCCGCTTAGATCTGGTAGATCTTACAGAGGGAGTAGTAGGATCATTCCTCTTTTATTACGATGAGGAGGTAAAAAAGATCTATGAGCTACCGCCTCAGAAAAGAGGGGCGGAGCTGAGAAAGTTAGCAAACAGAATAAAAGAAGATTATAAAACAGGGCGTATGGCAGTATAGGGGCTATACGCCTTATTAAATTTCAAAGTAAAGGAGGTGTTTAGAGATGTTTGAGTTTGGAGCAAAATTAACCTTACATGATGGTATGGCTGGGGTTATGAAAAAGAACATTGAATTGCAGAGGCAGTTTAGAGAGCAACTTTCCAGCTCTGGTATAGAGATTGGTAAGCTCAATAAACAGAAAGCAGATCCAGTTATCACAGCACACGATAAGGCTACAGAAGTACTTAACAGCGTTAGGGAAAATATTGATAATTTATCACAGCAGAAAGCTCTTACTAAGGCAGAGGTACAGGATGAGGCTAGTAAAAAGGTTGATGAGATTGTAGAAAAGATCAAAGAGATCAAAAAAACAGCAGTATCTCCAATTATCCACTTAAAGGATACAGTATCTCCTACTGTAGGTAAGATCAAGCAGAGGCTTAAGGAAATTGCTACCACATATACTCCGATCGTAAGGATCAAAGATCTTGCAACACAAGGCATTTCTAAAATCAAAAACACATTAGGGGGGCTAGGATCTAAAGCGGTATCCGCTGTAGTAAGAATAAAAGACGGTGCTACCGCTGGGATCAATAAGGTTAGAGTAGCCCTTGCTACTGTAAAGAAAATCGTAGCCACGCCTGTTATAAAGGCTAAGGATGGGGCTACAAAAGTACTTAGTAAGGTAAAGAGTGGACTTAAGGCGGTAAGTAAAGTATTTACTCCGTTTGTAAAGCTCAAAGACGGAGCTACAAAGGTGTTAGGATCTATTAAATCCTCATTGAAAGATGTAGGAAAAATGGTAGCTAAGCCTATGGTAGCTGTAAAAGATGGGGCTAGTAAGGTACTGGGATCTATCAAGGACAAGCTAAAGAGCCTTGCTAAGGGTGTTACTGTAGCTGTATCGGTAGCTGGAGGAGCTGTATTAGGCGGAGCTCTCAACGAGGGGGCAAAGCTCCAGCAAAGTACAGGCGGTGTAGAAACGCTTTTTAAGGGCGATGCAGACAAGGTAAAAGAGTATGCTAATCAAGCCTATCAAACAGTAGGAATATCAGCAAATGATTACATGGAGCAGGTAACTAGCTTTAGTGCCTCCCTTTTATCCTCATTAGGAGGAGATACCGCTAAATCGGCTGATGTAGCAAATACAGCTATGGTAGATATGGCTGATAATGCTAATAAGTTTGGTACAGACATGGGTAGTATCCAGAACGCTTATCAAGGTTTTGCAAAGCAAAATTACACGATGCTGGATAACCTTAAGCTGGGTTATGGCGGTACTAAGGAGGAGATGCAAAGGCTCCTTAATGATGCTCAACAGCTTACAGGCGTTAAGTACAATATTGATAATTTATCAGATGTATATAATGCTATCCACGCTATACAGGAAAACTTAGGTGTAACAGGAACTACAGCGGACGAGGCAAGTAAAACCTTTAGCGGAGCTTTTGCTATGATGAAAGCCTCAGCTAAAAACTTGTTAGGTAATCTTTCTGTAGGAGATGGTAAGGCTGTAGCTAAGAATATGGGAGAGCTAGTAGAGAGTGCAAGTACCTTTTTCTTTGGTAACTTTATACCGATGCTACAAACCTTATTTAGCAATCTCCCAGAGGCAATAAAGACAGCAGTATCTACAGTTACTCCTAAGATTAAGGAGAATGTACTACCGTTAATCAGTTCCATAAAAGAAACCATTTTTACAGGGTTGGGAAACATTGGTATTGATACTGGAGCACTCCAGACCGTGTTAGATCAGCTATTCAATGTAAATATTAGCGGTGATGGATTTAAGGGTATCTTTGATAGTCTGAAAAATGGAGTTGTACAGGCGGTAAATATTGTATTACAGATATTACCTACTCTGATAAATTACATTCAGACTTTAGCTCCTATGGTACTTAATGTCGTTAGTACGATCTTAAGCGGAGTGGGGCAGATTGTACCGTATGTAATCCCTGTAATTGAGACTATTACAAGCATTGTAACTACAGCTATGCCAGTAATACAGCAGGTTATTACAGTAGTGGTAAATGCAATCGTGGCTATTATGCCTACTTTAAGCTCTATTTTCACATTCGTAGGGGATACGATTAAGAGCGTGCTTACCATGATCGGTAATCACATGGGATTATTCCAAACTATTGTATCTGTAGTAGTAACAGTAGTATCTACTGTATGGCAGACTTTAGCCCCTATAATCAGTGCGGTAGTAGATGTGATCCTTACTGTAGTGGATGGACTTCTTACAGGAATTGAAACAGTATTCAATTTCTTAGCTCCATACATCTCTCAGATCTGGGGTAGTATCTGTGGATTTTTCGACAGTGCAAGCTCTACGATTACCACTATCGTAGAAACCATTAAGAGTGTATTTCAAGGCTTATTTGATGCGGTATCCACTATCTTCGGTGGTATCTCCAGTGCTGTATCTACAGCGATAGGAACCGTAACAAGTGTAATAAGCGGAGCGATAGATGCTATTAGCGGTTTTGTAGATAAAATTGGTGGTGCAATCTCAAAGGCTAAGGACTTTGTAGGAGGTATCGGGGGTAAGGTTAAGAGTGCTTTAGGTTTTGCCTATGGTAAAGACAGAGTACCATACGATAATTACCCAGCTATCCTCCATCAAGGAGAGAAAGTCTTAACCAGAAATCAAGCAGATCAGTATGAGAGGCGTATGAGTACCAGAGGTGTACAGCTTAAGGATGTTACACCTATAGACAGGGATCCAGATGATCCACAGGATAATAACGGAGGTACAGGAGGTACAGGAAATCCACAGGATAGCGATCTACCTAAGAGCGGTGGTATTGGATCCGTAACGATTGAAAAATTGGCGGATACGGTAATCATTGAGAAAGAGGCAGATACAGATAAAGTAGTTTCTGACATGGTCAGAAAGCTGAAAAAGCTACTTCCTAATACAATTTAGTATCTGGAGGAGGTGAAAAAGCCTCCTCCTTTTTAAGGAGATGATATATATGTTTTTCAAACAGAAAAAGCCAAAAGCTGGAGAGTTTGATTATGAAGTTGCAAGAATACAGAGGATGTTAGACTTTGTGCAAGAAACAGGAAAGCCTCTTAAGGCTCCGAGTGTGGAGGCTATAATCTGTAATGATTGTGTAGTTATTCTGGATATAAAAGACGATGCAGGAGAGAAAGTATCCATGTGCGTAGTAAAGGATTTTCGTACAATTCCTTTTAGTCTTAATTTTACACCAGAACAGGCAGAGAGATTTAATGGAGGATCTGGTGTAAGATCGAGAAATTTTGGAGGGTAGGAGGCTAAGCTATGGATGAAATCATGGAAAAGATAGGAGCCCTCATGGATAAACTCAATAGTAAGGGCATGAGGTTCCCTGTAGGACAGCACGCCATAGTATGTAAAGATGCTGTAGTAATCCTTAGCGTAACAGAGGAGGGCTTAGGAGTTAATCTGATAAATAATCGCTTAGATATGAATTATGAGCTAGGGATCAGTAACGAGGCTGTAGAGGCATTTATGGCGTTAGAGGAGGTGCAGGAGCTTGGCGAGTGATTTTGAGGTATTCGGATTAGATGAGCTTATAGAGTGCTTTGAGGCTCTCATAGATAAGTGGGAAGAAAAAAAGGTAGTACTCCTCAATAAGATCGGAAATATCTTAGATGCAGAGATAAAACCTTTAGTTCCTGTAGATACCTCCAGATTAGCGGATAGCTTTTCTTTTTATGTGGATGTGAGCGGATCGCTGGGAAGTGTGGAGTATGGTACTAATGTAGAGTATGCTCTGTATGTAAATGATGGTCATGTACAGCATAAGAGATTTTTACCTATAAAGTATTTTTCAGCGAATGGAAAAAAACAACTTGTTTCAAAGTATGGAGCAAAAAGAAAAGGAAAAAAGGGCGGAATTGGTGGAGTAATGCTTAGTGAGCGGTATATACAGGGTAAATTTTTCTTAGAAAAGGGAGCACAAAGTGCAAAGCCTAGAATAGAAAGAGCCTGTGATAGTTGGCTCAGAGATACGCTCAGAGAGGCGATAGGAGCCTTATTATAGGAGGTGCAGAATGTTTTACAGCTATAAACCATATCTCCAGATAGCTCTCTCCAGAGAGTGTATTATTACATTCAATGAAAAAGGTGTATATATTGCAAAAACTCCAGAGGAGGAGAAACTCCTTAGAGAGTACGCAAAGAATACCAGAAACTCATATAACATTATCGAGGCAGGAGGAGAGCTGGAGCATGAGGATTTAATCCGCCTACATGAGGAAGATGAGCAGAAACTCATAGCGGAGGCGGAGCAGAGAAAGAAAGCCAGAGCAGAGGAGAAAAGGCGGAAAAAAGAGCAACATGATTTTTATAGTTTACTTAGAATGTAGATAAAAAGCAAAGGAGGGCGGAAAGGTGTTACCAGATATACCCATAACAGAGCTATTTAGCTATCAAGAGTTTCCTATGGAGAGAGTAGCTCTTAGATGGTATAGTTCTAAAACCACAATGGAGATGCTGGGGATAAAAGAGAGACAGTTAAGAAGATATGCAGAGGATGGCAGGTTAGAGAAAAAATATAAAACCGTCAAAGGGCGGAGGAGAGTATACTACTCTAACGTATCTGTATTAAAACTGTTACGCTATCTGAGTGACAGAAGAACACCCTCAGAAACAGAAGATAACGCTGAGGAGGGAACCGATGCAATAGATAGGTGTATAAATACATTTTTCCAACAGCTAAAAGAGCTTGTTAATGAGGAAATGTAAGAAAACCAGTACGAAAAGTAACCTACTCACACAGAGGAAGAAACGAGCCCAGAGATGGGCGATATAGTCAAAAAGTGGCATTTTAGACCGCTTAAGGAGGTGGTTTATAGCGTGTATGGAGAGAAAAGAGCCAGACAGATAGAATATAAAGCCAGAAAGCAGAGAGAGAGAGCTTAGCAGGAGTATCTACTACAGCTCCTCTTAATGTACAGGTACGCTTAAGGGCTTACTGTATGATCTGGGAGCTTAAACAGAAATATTACAAAGCAGATACGCCTCTCCCTTATGTGAGTAAGGCAAGCCATAAGGTGGATGAGGAGATGATAAAATCCTTAGAGGCTAAGATCATAAAAGGCGGATCCGATGAGGAGAGAGCTGTAAAGGCAATAGCAGAGGCTAAGGAGTATCTGGAGATCGTAGCAGGATCCAGAGTAAGAGATAACAGTAAATGCTTAGTATTTTAAGGAGGGCTTAGAGATGAGTTTTTTAATTAGAGCAGACGAGGAGGAGCAGATCCGCCAGTCAGAGGAGTATAAGAAGTACATGGAAGAACACAAGGAGGAAAACGATAATGAGTAAAGTAACATTTAGAAGTAAACAGCCATATTTCCAGCTTAGCTATATGGATGTATTTAGAGTAGGCTTTATCACAGTGCCAGTAGTAGGCGGAAAGCCTTATAAGGATAATGGAAAGCCTAATATTGACTATGCAAAGTGTGAGGAGCTGGGTATTAAGGATCCAGACAGCGTAGACTCTGGGTATCTCTTTAGAGAGGGAGCGGATCACAATGAGATTACGCTGGAGAATGAGGATGTTATTGAGGGGATTAGAGCTTATATTGCATCTAGAAATGATTATCTTATTGTAGAGCTGGAGGATGGTAAAGAGCCAGCAGATCCAGAGGGTACAGTATTTGAGTGTAAAACAGCTTTATATCAGTTATACCCAGCAATCTACAAAGGAGTATCCACAGCGGAGGGGAAAACATTCTCCTTTAACAGAGGAGAAAAGCAGAACCGTTATATTACAAATGATGCGGAGGAGATCAAGATCCTTAGGGATTATATTAAGACCAGAGTAGATAATATGTTTACAGAGGTAAAGGAGTGATCCTATGTGTGAGGCTACTTTTAGATCTTCTACTCCACGCTCTTATCTCAATATAACTTATCCAGTATATGCAGAGGTTAATAGAAGTATTGAGCTAAAGGCAAACGGAAAAGGAAAGCAGGAGCTCATAGGAACTACTACCGCTGTATATTTCTTTTGTGAGGGGGCAGATCATAACCAGATCACTCTTACAGATGCAGAGGATATTATCAGAGTAAGGGAGCGGATAGCAAACGATCCAGACTATACAGAAATCTCTTGTAATGATGAGGCTAGGATGCTGGGATGCGGATCTAATGAGCCTGTAGGAGGCAGAGATCACTCTAAGCATATTGAGGAGCTAAAGCGTAAATATGGCGGAGATGAGGATCCTGAGTATAGTGATTTGGATAGAAAGTTAATTGCAAAGATGAAACAGTAATACATAAGGCTATGGCTTAGCGTTGGTGCAGGCTGTAGCCCTTATTTTTTTTTGTCCTCAATGTTAAGGAATTTGATATAATATGATTAGGATAGATGAGGAGGTGGAGCCTGTGATAAGAATACCGATAGAGCTAAGGGAGTATGTAGAGCTGGAGGAGGGAAAGCTGGAGATAGTGAAACCAGTACCACAGGATCTACAGCCTTTAGTGATAGAATTACAGGAGAATTACAGGAAAAAGCAGGATCCTACAGATCTAGCGGAATACAGGAGGTAGGCGGTATGAGTGAGCCTAGAGTGAGATATGAGGATAATCTATATCATTATGCTTTACAGCAAGAGATAGCATCCTTAGAGAGGCATATCCACCATGATATAGATAACTGGGAGATGGATATGAGTAAGGAGCTCTTAGATGAGTTAAAGGACTTAGAGAAAAAGTGTAGATCAGTAAATCAGAGAATGAAAAAGGATATAGCTAGAAACTCATAGGAGCCCCTACAGGGCGTATAAGTCCCCTTATATGATAAAGTGTAAGGGTAAAGCGGTAAAAGGGCTGTATGAGGCAAATAGAGGGCTTATTCATGTGAGAGCATGGGTAGGCTCTTTTTTAGTGCATGAAAATAATTATATAGCCCCTGTATAATTTTCCCCTAAAAAATGAGGAGGGCTGTGATTATGTTTATTAAGGCTAAGTAGAGCCACAGGATAATAAACAGGATCATAAAGGAGGATATACAGGATGATAGATAATTGTGTAAGAGCGGTATTCTATGCCAGAGTATCCACACAGGAGGAGGAACAACTAAAAGCTCTCCCTAAGCAGGTGGAGGAGTGCAAGGATATAATAGCCTCTAAGGGCTGGAGGCTTATAGATGGTTATGTGGATGAGGGCAAGAGCGGAACTAAGAAAGATGGCAGAAAAGCCTATATAAAGCTCTTAGAAGATATGCAGGAGGATAAATTTGATATTATAGTTGTAAAATCACAGGATCGACTACAGAGAAATACCTTTGATTGGTATAAGTTTGCTGATCTGTTAAACAAGAATAATAAAAGATTGTACCTGTATATGGATAACAAGTTTTATGAGCCCTCTGAGGATGCACTTATTACAGGTATAAAAGCCATATTAGCAGAGCAGTACTCCAGAGATCTTAGTAAAAAGCTCAATAACTACCATGAACATAGAATAGAGAAAGCAAGGGCAGGAGAGGAGGTACCTGCTATGGGTAACGGTCAAACTTATGGTTATCAGCTTATAAATGGAAAATGGGTAGTAGATGAAAGTCAAAGAGAATTAGTAAGAAAGATGTACGAGCTTTATACAGATCTTCACAGTGTCCGCAAAGTGAGGGACGCACTCAATGAGCAGGGATACAGAAATCAGAGAGGAAACCTTTTCACAGATGAAAACATAGGCAGAATTGTAAAGAATGTGATGCATAAAGGCTGGGTTATTCTTAATAGGCATCATAAAGAATTTGACAGCAAGGAAACTATAAAAAAGTTGGAGGATGAGTGGGTAATAGTAAAGAACGATCACGAGGCTATAGTATCTGAGGAGCTGTGGGATGCTGTAAATGATGAGATACAGAGCCATAGAAACAAGGGAAACTCTGGAACCAGAGGAAAAAGAGGGGGTACGGATCCTCTTAGCGGTAAGATGGTATGTAATTGTTGTGGTAGAGTGCTCTGGAAACACGCCTCACAGGGCTCATACAAGAGCAAAGAGGGCAGGAAATACACATATAAACGCTATACACAATGGTACTGTAGTGGTAAGATGGGTAGAGGGGAGTTAGCCTGTACAGATCCAGCTACCATATCTGGAGTAAAGCTACAAAAGTATCTGGTAGAGATGGCGGATATGTTTTTAGATTACAGTACGGTAGAGTATAGCAAAAACCTCTTAAAGAGGCGTACTATAAGCTGGTTAGAGGATCTTAAGGATAAGCTGACAACTCCTAACGATAATGGAAAGATAGAGCAGGATCTAAAGGCTCTGGAGGGTAAGAGAGGCAAGCTCATAGATCTCTATACAGATGAGCTTATCAGCAAAGAGGAATTTAAGAGCAGATCTGTAGATCTGGATGCAGAGATAGAGAAAAAGAGAGCTCTCTTAGTGCCTGTAGAGGAAAATCCAGATATTAAAGCTATCGAGGATACCATAGCTAACATAGATGCAGAGATAGAGGTATTATTTGAGGATGAGGCTATGGTAGAGGAGAAAAAGGTACAATTCATACAGGAGCACATTAAAAAGATCTATGTATCTAAGAATAGTGATGTTTTCATAGTTCTTGATAATGTGGCTGGGGCTTTCCTTTTCATAGATAAAGAAGATACGAGGATCGAGGTAGTACCTGTAGCAGAGTATAACCCAGAGGAATTAAGCGAGGAGGGTATAACAGAGAATGACTTTGTACCGTTTGATAGGGAAAGTATGCCGCAGCACCATGGCCCAAAGCATCTTCACCCATCTGGTCCACAGACAGCACCTCGATGCTGTTTTCGAGATAGATTCAGCTGCGACCAGCCGTGAGGAAATAGGCAATCCGCCGCACTACGGCACCAAAAACAAACTATACGAGGAGCATATTCCTCTTATTCCACACCGCGCGAGACAGATGACACGCGATGATTATTTGTACTATGACCTTCTGATTGGAATGGACACTGCAAATATCAGGAATATGACAAGGATTGCAGGTGGCAGTGACAGTCAGCAGAAGATATTTAAGATGCTGTCATTTGCTGATTACGGGACAAATCATAAGCTTACGGCAGCGCGCGATGTTGCAGATCCATGGTATACAGGTGATTTTGATGCGACCTTTGATGATGTAATCAGTGGATGCCGGGGCTTGTTAGAATACATAAAAGAGGTGTATAATCTATAGCTATAGCAATTAAAAGAGAATAATAGCAGCGGTTACGGTGCTGAACACAGCTGCGATAATTAATTTCAGGAGGCACAAATGCAATTACAGAATGGAAGACCGACAGATACCACAGGCAGACTGGATAAAGAAATTCGTACATACGATTTTTTGGACAAACTGGGAATCGAATATCAGAGAATAGACCACGAGGCGGCATTTACGATGGAGGTTTGTGAGGAGATTGACAAGACACTCGGCGCAACAATCTGCAAGAATCTTTTTCTGTGCAACCGCCAGAAAACCGATTTTTACCTGCTAATGATACCGGGAGACAAGACCTTTAAGACAAAAGAGCTCTCGCATCAGATAGGCAGTGCGAGACTTTCGTTTGCAAGTCCGCAGGATATGGAAAAATATCTGGATATCACACCGGGCTCAGTCAGTGTGATGGGACTGATGAACGACCATGACAATGCGGTCAGACTTCTGGTGGATGAGGATGTGCTAAAAGGTGAGTGGGTTGGATGTCATCCATGCATAAATACCTCCAGCCTCAGGATAAAGACAAAGGACATGTTTGGCCCGGTGATAAAGGCCATGCATCATGATATGACCGTGGTAAAATTAACAGGTGAAGCATAGTAAAGCCTGACAGAACGTAAGGAGAATCAATGGTAAAAGCAGTAATATTTGACATGGACGGAACACTCATAGATACGGAGAAATATTATCGTATTTTCTGGCCGATGGCACTTAAGCAATTCGGCTACGAGATGACAGATGAGCAGGCACTTTCAATGCGAAGCCTCGGGCAGCCGTATGCACCGCAGCATCTTAAGGATATGTTTCATGATCCGGATATGGATTATAATAAAATCAGGGCATACCGTCGCAAAATCATGGAGGAGCATCTGGAAAAGGTGGGTATTGAGCTTAAGCCCGGTGCAATTGAGATACTTACATATTTGAAGGAAAAAGGCATTCACAGAGCGATTTCCACAGCGAATGATATAGAAAGAGCTGAGAAATATCTTAAAAAGATAGGACTCTACGGATATTTTGACAAGATCATCTGTGCACCTATGGTGGAGCATGGAAAGCCGGCACCTGATGTGTATGAGTTTGCATGCAGCGAGCTTAAGCTGGCACCTGAGGAGTGCATGGCGGTAGAGGATTCGCCAAATGGTGTCAAAAGTGCATATTCTGCAGGCTGTAAGGTTGTCATGGTGCCGGATTTGACACAGCCTGATGAGGAGCTGAAAAAGATGCTTTTTGCCTGTGTTGACAGGATAGATGAGATTAAAAGTATAGTATAATCACAGCATATATAAGTCGTGGAGGCATGATGGGCACAGAAAATGATTTACCGGGAATTTCATTAAAAGACGAGCAGAGACAGCTTCAAAATATCATAGGGATTGCACAGGATAATCTGGACCGTGCAAAGGAATCGGTAAAAAAGCTGACAGATGATTTAGAGGATTTAAGAGATGTTTACGAGGCGCAGGACAAGGAGGGACTTGCCCTGTGGAACAATGCGACAGCGCAGCTTCATGAGAACGAGAGAAATATCGTAAGATGTGAAAAGGCGCGGAAAAAGCCGTATTTTGGCAGAATAGATTTTAAGGATCCGCGTCAGAAGTCACAGGAGTCCTACTATATAGGCAGAGTCGGTATTGCAAAGAATGCATCAGAGCCTGTGGTCATTGACTGGAGAGCACCGATTGCATCCGTATATTATGAGAGCAGTCTTGGACCATGTAAGTACACGGTGAGCTCAGAGGGTACTTTTGAGATTGATTTAAACAGAAAGCGCACCTATGAGATTGCGGAGGATAAGCTCATCGACTTTTTTGATTCAGATGTCGTAGCAAATGATGAGCTTCTGACAAAGTATCTGGCTAAGAATAAAAAGGCAGTGCTCGGAGAGATTATCGCGACAATCCAAAAGGAGCAAAACCTTATTATCCGCCGTTCGCCAAAGACGAATATCATTGTGCAGGCTCAGGAAAGACAACGGTTGCAATGCACAGGATATCGTACATTTTATATAATTATGCTGATGATTTCAGACCGGAGGATTTCTACATTATAGGCAGTAACCATATTTTGTTGAACTATATTACAAGCGTGCTTCCGGAGCTTGATGTGTACGGCATAAAACAGATGACTATGGAGCAGCTTTTTACAAGGCTTTTGTACGAGGATTGGGATGACAAAAAGTACAGCATACATGAAGTCAGCAAAAATGACAGTAGAAACAGCATAAAGGGCAGTAAAGAATGGTTTGAAGCTCTTGAAAAATTCTGTTTAGATTACGAGGAAAAGTGTATTCCAAGAGATGAGGTCTACATGGAAAAAACAGGCAATCTGCTTGTGGGAAAGGTGCTGATAGATACTTATCTGCATGATAATCCGCTTCTTTCCATGCAGAGTAAAATCCTCATGTTAAATGAGATAATTTACTCGAAGTATGAAAATGAGGTTCTCGGTAAGGAAGTGAAGTTCCCTGCAAAGGAGCGCAGGGTGCTTGATAAAAAATACAAAACATATTTCGGTAAGGATGACTGGAAAGGCTCTGTGTATGATTTTTACAGGGATTTTCTGCTTAGTCAGAAGGAGAAGGAATATGATATAGATATTCCAAAGGACTCGTTTGATGTGTATGATCTGGCAGCGCTTGCGTATATTTATAAGCGCATCAAGGAGACAGATCCGGTTCGTGAGGCGAGTCATGTGGTTATTGATGAGGCACAGGATTTTGGCATGATGGCATACTGTTGTCTGCATTACTGCCTCAGAAACTGCACATACACTATCATGGGCGATACCTCGCAGAATATACATTTTGAGTATGGCTTAAATGATTGGGAGGACTTGAAAAAGCTGATACTCACAGGCACATATGACGCATTCGGTCTGCTTCGAAAGAGCTACAGAAACACTGTTGAGATTTCAGAATTTGCAACAGAGATACTGCGCCATGGAGATTTTGCAATCTATCCGGTGGAGCCTATTATTAGGCATGGAAATGAAGTGCGCATAGAGGAGTATGCCAATGTGCGCTCACTGATTTCGGCATCGGTTGACACGATAAAAGGCTGGCAGAGTGAAGGCTATGAGACGATAGCTGTCGTGTGCCGTGATGAGGCAGAGGCTCTCAAGGTGTCTGCTGAGCTTAAAAAACATATAGAAATAGCAGATGATGATATTGAAACTGCACAGTTTGGTGCAGGAGTCATGGTACTTTCGGTCGCGTATACAAAGGGACTTGAGTTTGATGCTGTATTGCTGTTTGACCCATCAGAGAGAAAATATCCGGCTGATGATAGTCATGTGAAGCTTTTGTACGTTGCGGCTACCCGTGCACTTCATGAGCTTGCTGTATTCCACCGGGGCAGGCTGACACCGCTTATTGCAGACCCTGCTCCTTCCAACAGGCATCAGAAGGAGTTTTCTGCAGAGCCGCTTACTAAGGCAAAGGAATATGAAAAGCAGCAACTGACAGAAAAAGAGATAGAAGAGCAAAAGCGCGTTGATGGCAGACGCGATATGGATGAAAGAGAGTATTTTGGTCCGTCGCGCATTGTATTAAAGCCTGAGCAGGTGACAAATAAGGCTGAAAATGAGAAGCTTGATTTATCTGCATTTGTAAAAAAAGACAGGGAAAATCAAACACAATGTACTGCTACAGATATGGCAAATAAAATTAAGATTAGGGAAGTAAGTAAGGCTGCAAAAAAGAGCAGCCTCCCTCTCAATCCCTCCCCATACGCATACGGCTCAATCCCGGACAACGATATACTTCATGTAAAGGGACATTCAAAGGGCAAGTTTGCGGTAAAATGGCTCAAAAAAGGTAAGTCGCATGTTGAAATCTCCACAGCGGACGGCACACTTTATGTGATACCAATAACACCGGAGATAGTACGTGTAATCTTTGTAAAAGGAATTGGAGTGAAGCCGCACAAAACATATTGGAAGCAAAAGGCCGATACAGTCTTCAAATGGGTGGCAAAGGAATCCAAATCGCTTATTGAAATTCAAACGGAGAAGCTGATACTAAGGATAGAAAAGAAAAACGGAGCCATACAGTATTTTGATGCCGACAGAAATCTCCTTGTAAGTGAAAATGCCACAGAGCCAAGGCTTTTAAATAATGGCGAGTGCTACACATTTTTTGACTGGGATAAATCGGAAAAGCTCAAATCCAAGGGAATACTTGCGACAGACCTTACTGATTTGACAAACAAAGCCAGATATATTTCGTTCGGAGGCAGACAGCAGAGGCTGCCGCTTGTCGTGTCAAACAAGGGATATGGAATCGCTACTGCATCAAGCCGCACAGCACTCTTTTGCAATATAAAGATGTACGGACAGTATATCTTTGCAGACGGTGACACTCAAAGTGACTATTATTTTATAGGTGCAGGCAGTGTAGGCCATACACTTGAGCTGTACGGCACATTATAAAATGCAAGTTGCCCAAAGCAAAATTATCTGATAAAATATCGGCATGAGTATATACGGAGGATAACAGATGAAATTCAGGACAGAAAACGAGTTTACACATTTCAAATTTTCGGATGTGCATGTGAGCGATATCATGATGAGCTTTGGCACCTTCAAAATATGCCTTGACAACGTAATCATAAAGGCAGATAATTCTAAAAACAGAGATATCCGTGATATGAGGACAAACGGCCTTATATTAAAGCTTTCAGATGCAAATATTATTTCATTCATACGCGAGGGCTTTAAGACATATGATGCCGATGGCAACCTAAAGAGCACAACGGCTGACGAGGAGATAGATGAGGCAGATTATATCGACACCTTCAACAATTTCCTTGACGGATACGCATATTTAATCGAGAAGGAGAATGAAAATTATACCTTCGTATTCGATGGAACAGATGAGCGCTCGTACACTTTGATTGTATCGGCATCAAAAGACGAGTGCGAGTGGGACAGATTTATGAATATTGAGGCATAGAGTATGCCATGGTGCATTTTTAGACAAGTCCAAGATGCACCATGGCATTTTTAAGCCCATCCTCTTTGATATCGTCTGTCACTATATCGGCAACAGCCTTGACTTCATCGCTGGAATTGCCCATGGCAACACCGACATCACAGTAGCGCAGCATATCAAAATCATTCTGGCCATCGCCAAAGCCTATTGTATCAGCCTGACTCATGTGAAGAAACTCTACCACATCACGTATGCCGGTTGCCTTGTTGACACCGCGCAATGTAATCTCACCGCTGTAAGGTTCAGGCTCTTTAAAGCTGCTCAGGGTTACTACAAATTCATCGCCGAGGAGCTTTCTTAAATCATCAATGTGGTAGTTGCAATTGCAGTAGATGGTGCTTTCAACATCAGCGTATCGATTAGAAAAGCTTGATAATTCATCATCAATCACGATATCCTTAAATGTCGGGTTGTCCTGTATCACATGCATGTCAAACTGCTTTGAGAATGCTGATATGAATTTGTCGGCCCACTTGTGGTTTGTGATGCTTTTATCCTTTGTCTGGAAGATAAGTCCTGTGTTGTTGTCACCAACAGTGTCAAGAACCTTCTGTAACAGATTCTGCCCATAGACATGATGTGCAATTACCTTATCACCCACAGTGACATAGCCGCCGGCAGCAGCCACCACGCCGTCAAAATCAAAGGCTTTTAATGATGGATAAATCTGATTGTAACTACGTCCTGTGCAAAGAAAAATCATGTGACCGTTTTGTTTTGCGTTTATTAGAGCATCAGCGGTTGATGGGCTCATGGTGCTATTGCCGAAATCAACGAGAGTGCCGTCTATATCAAAAAATAATAGTTTTTTCATTAAGTGTTACCTGCCTTATTATTAATTACATATACCAAATATACTCTACAATACGAATTCAATAAAGGCAATAGGGAATAGCCTAAATTTATTTAATAATTGTTGCAAAAGAAGGCTCTGTTATAACCACAATTAAGAAAAACTATAATATATTCCTATACTTTATTTTCTTAAGTTTTGGCTATGATGGGTTGAAATAATAAGTTTATTGTGTTATAACGTTAAACAACAAAAAAACAATAAATGCGTTGAAGGAGACTTGGATCACCAGACACCGACAGGAATACAGCGTCACCGACTGAGAGCGCTGTTTGGAAGAGCTGATTGCAGGAACACTACCGGAGCAGATCTGTTGAACGATTGATATGGTTTATTGCATAGATAGGTTTATTGTATGTGAATTAAACTTTTTATATATCAAAAGTAGGCAGATACGATTCATCCACGTTACGGATAAGAGTGGAGAAACAGGAACAGTCCTTTTTCTCAAAGCGGGTGGTACCGCGGAATATTTTTAGAATTTTCGCCCCGGAGCATTTCATTAATTTGATATGCTCCGGGGCTTTTTGGTGTATATAGCCCAGTTTCGACAGAGGCACGTAGCAATTCGTGGGCTATATACAATACTACATAAATTTATATTCCGTCCCGCTTAAAAAATCAAAGGAGCACAAAAATATGGAATTCTTAACAGGAGCAGTTCAAAAGGAAGACCTCGGTATCGCAGAAATTCTTGCAGGCGACTACGAGGGCAAAAACATCAAAGTAAAGGGTGCGATTCACACCATAAGAGATATGGGTGAGGTTGCATTCATCGTCTTAAGACGCAGGGACGGACTTATACAGTGTGTATACGAGCCGGGCAAATCCCAGTTTAGCGTCGATGATCTAAAGGAAGCAGATACCGTGGAGGTATGCGGCACATACAAGAGTGATGACCGTTCTCCAAACGGCTTCGAGCTTCGTCTTGACACTATCACAATTTTATCTGAGCCGGCGGAGCCTATGCCGCTTCAGATCAACAAATGGAAACTGAATACTTCGCTTGAGGCAAAGCTCAATAACAGGGCAGTGGCACTCAGAAATCCAAGAGAGCGTGCTACGTTCCGTATACAGGAGGGTATCACAAGGGGCTTTAGGGATTTCCTTTATAATAATGGATTTACAGAAATTCATACGCCAAAGCTTGGTGCAAAGTCAGCCGAGGGAGGCGCCAACCTCTTCAAGCTTGAATATTTCCACAGACCGGCTATATTACAGCAGAGCCCGCAGTTTTACAAGCAGATGATGGTAGGTGTTTTTGACAGGGTATTTGAGACTGCACCTGTTTTCAGAGCAGAAAAGCACAATACAAAGAGACATCTGAATGAGTATACATCACTCGATTTCGAGATGGGCTACATTGACGGCTTCGAGGATATCATGGAGATGGAGACCGGCTTTTTGCAGTACACCATGGAGCTTTTAAAGACCTCATACGCCAAGGAGCTTGAGCTTTTAAAGATTAAGCTGCCTGATGTGGCAAGCATACCAAGAGTCAGATTTGACGAGGCAAAGCAGCGTGTCGCAGAAAAATATAACAGACAATTCAGAAACCCATTCGACTTAGAGCCGGAGGAGGAGGTACTTATCGGACAGTACTTCAAGGAAGAGTATGGCAGTGATTTTGTATTTGTCACACATTATCCTTCAAAGAAGAGACCGTTCTATGCCATGGATGATCCGGCAGACGAGACATACACCTTAAGCTTTGACCTGCTTTTCAGAGGCCTTGAAATCACAACAGGCGGCCAGCGAATCCACGACTACAACAAGCTTATGGAAAAAATCGCAAAGCGTGGCATGGAGACAGAGGGTATGGAGAGCTATCTTTCAGCCTTTAAGCACGGCATGCCGCCACATGGAGGTCTTGGAATAGGACTTGAGAGACTTACTATGCAGCTTATCGGAGAGGACAATGTGCGTGAGGCAACACTGTTTCCTCGTGATCTCAGCAGATTGGAGCCATAGGTCACAGCTTTTGTGGTTGTGGCGGGTGCGCATGCAGGCTGTGTGGTGGCATGTGTGGATATATTTTGTTCAGAAAATTTTTAAGCTTGTTCCGACATTTCCTGCGGATAGGTTATTGGCAGTATGTGTGCTGTGAGGTATTACAGGCTGTGAGCGTCGGAACTGTTAAAAATTTGTCTTCGCAATATATATGCACCCATGCTTTGCAGGGGGTTTAGCGCACCCCAGGGCAGATATTGGTATATTCTAAGAATAAATTTAAATATCAGGAAAGAGAGAAAGGATTACATATGAATCATATAGGA
>ENA-OOXT01000892-OOXT01000892.1-human-gut-metagenome-genome-assembly--contig:-NODE-892-length-21176-cov-3.863501_pt1 | contig 21176 bp, 17 predicted proteins | sample MGYA00241590_ERZ501349 | MGnify/ENA primary metagenome ERZ501349 (study PRJEB25962, sample SAMEA2042838) | human gut metagenome | biome: human gut; feature: human-associated habitat; material: faeces...
GAGCATGTAGAGCACGTCGGCGTTGGTGAAGCCCATGCGCTTGTCGCCGCTCATCTCGCGTGCCTTAAGCAGATACTTAACTTTCTTTGTCGAGCCGTTGTTCTTGAAGTTGAGCGTCATTGTTCCGGGCTGCGCTCCGTCAAGATTAAGGTAGACCAAGAGATAATTAGGACTGTCGAGGCGCACCAGGCTGTCCACCTTTACGCCGGGATAATCCGTTGTAACGTCTGCTGTCTTGATGCCTTCTCCGTAGACCATCAGCTGCAGTGACGTGTTCTTCATTCCCACAAACCAGTCTGTAGGTTCAATGCGGTCTATCTTTACCGCTGCTTTCATTGTCATAATGCTGAGCAATAAGCTTAAAGATAAAACTAATCTGTTCATGATTATTTGGTTATTTGTTTATGTTATTATTTTCAGTCGGGTGATGTCTTACATTCATCTACGCGGCATGTCAGTCGTGAATGATGAGTGCCGACTGCGCCGGAACGTTCACTTCGCTGCCGCTGACAATGCCGAGTCCGCTCTCGTTGATAACGCCGTTGCGGCAGACAACTGTGTAGCTGCCTTCAGGAACGGCTACGGTGCGTGCCTCCTTGGCAGAGTTGAGCACCACGATGATGTTCTTCCATGCGTCGCCTCCGGCATTGTCTTTCAGGCGGAAGGCCACGAGATTGTCCTGCACGGGCATGAACTCAAGATGACGGCGCACCTTGTCGGCCGTGCCGAGGCGGAATGCCGGATGATTCTTGCGCAGCGAGATGAGCTTGCTGTAATAGTCCATCACCTGCGGATACTTCTCAAGGTTTGTCCAGTCGATGCGATTGATGCTGTCGGGCGAGTTAAAGCTGTTGTGCACGCCCTTCTTGTCGCGCAGCATCTCCTCGCCGCTCAGGATGAACGGCATGCCCTGCGATGTCATAACGGCTGTCTGTGCAAGCAGGTCAAGACGTATAAGCTCGTCCATGCCTATGCCCGGAATGCTTGTGCGCAGACGGTCAACGAGGCACATGTCGTCGTGGCAGCTCACGTAGCAGAGCATCTGCACAGGCTCTGCAGCCCATGTTTCCTTGCTGTAGTTTACCTTTGTCATGTCTACCTGCGGATGGCTGATTGCTCCGGCTATGCCGAACTTTATGCTCTCCTCGTTGCCGGGAACGGCTGCCAGGAAAGCACCCTTGTGGTCATCGTTGAACGGACCGCGCAGAGCGTCGCGCAGCTCGTCGCCAAAGGCTGATATGCCGGGCATGCTGCTCATGTTGGCCTTCATGGCCAGCTTGTCCTGCGGATAGGCACACGGACCTGCCGACCAGCCTTCGCCGTATATTATTGTGGCAGGATATTCCTTATTGAGCGCTGCACGTATCTGGTTCATCGTCTCTATGTCATGAACGCCCATGAGGTCGAAGCGGAAACCGTCGATGTGATATTCCTTAACCCAATATAACACCGACTCTATCATAAACTTGCGCATGGCAGGGCGTTCGCTTGCCGTCTCGTTGCCGCAGCCCGAGCCGTCAGACCAGCGTCCGTCGGCTGTCTTGCGGTAGAAGTAGCCGGGATAGGTGCGTTCAAAGTTGCTTCCCTCTATGTTGAATGTATGGTTGTAGACCACGTCGAGTATAACGCGTATGCCTGCCTTATGCAGAGCCTGCACCATCTGCTTAAACTCCTTAATGCGTGTTGCGGGCGTATAGGGATCGGTCGAGTAAGAACCTTCGGGCACGTTGTAGTTCACCGGGTCGTAGCCCCAGTTATACTGAGGTTCATTGAGGCGTGTCTCGTCTACCGAAGCGTAGTCGAACGACGGCAATATGTGTACGGCATTTACGCCCAGTTTCTTCAGATGTTCTATGGCCTTAGGCTCTGTCAGCGCCAAAAACTTACCTTTATTTACAAGGCCCGACGAAGGGTCGACAGAGAAGTCGCGGTGGTGCATCTCATATACAATGAGGTCGGCCGGACTTACAACCGTGGTTATGCGGTCGGTGTCCCATCCTTCGGGATCAGTGGCAGACATGTCTATGATGGCTGCTCTCTGTCCGTTTACTCCCACTGCCTTGGCAAACACTCCGGCGCACTCTCCTGCCCCGGTGTCAAAAGTGTAGAACTTGCCTTTCAGGTCGCCTTTAAGCTCGGCAGAATATGTCTCGGCTGCCGTGCGCTTCATCTTAACGGTCTTCACCGGCTTGCCGCCCTGTCCGTCGTCGTATATGCGCAGCGTAACCTGCTTTGCATTGTCGGGAGCAAAGAGCTGAAAACGGGTAAGCCCCGGAGTATAACAAGCCTCGCTGAAGGTCTGTGCACCGGCCTTTGGTGCCAGCAAGAAGGACAAGATGCCCATAACAAGAATCTTTTTAAATTTCATACTGTGGTATGCTTTATTGTTTTCTGGTATTTTTTTGTCGTTCATATAAAATATTACTACAGAAGGTATAACATCCTGTATGTCAGGGTATTATAAAAGGCCACCTTTCAGGCTCCAAAAGGTGGCCTTTTACATGCAGAAAGACGGCCTTTTGCACCCTGAAAGGATGCCTTTTGGAAAACGTCAGGTTTTCTTTCCTCCCCGCATTTCTGTATTTTGTATTGTTATTGAGCGATGAGCGACACGGCAAAGCCTCCGCCGGGAGCTTCCTGCAGCTTGAGCACGTCGCCCTTCTTAACAATCTTGTGTGTTATCTCGTATGCCTTAGGATTCTTCTCATAGTGAGCGTCCTTGGCATCGGCGTATATCGTGCAGTCATACTTGCGGCCCTTGTCGAGGAAGTCGAGCTTAACGACGGCCTTATGTCCGTTTTCGTCACACTTACCTCCGACAAACCAGTTGTCTGTTCCTTTAGCCTTGCGTGCAACGGTGATATAGTCGCCCGGCTCAGCCTCTAGATATTTTGAGTCGTCCCAGTCTACGGCAACGTCGCGTATGAACTGGAAGGCATCATAATACTTCATGTAGTTCTCAGGCAGGTCGGCAGCCATCTGCAGCGGACTGTACATAACGAGATAAAGCGACAGCTGGCCTACGAGCGTTGTGTGAACAAACGAAGTGTTCTCGCTCCATGTGTTGAGCTGAGTTTCAAGAATACCCGGAGTGTAGTCCATCGGACCTCCCTGAAGACGTGTGAACGGCAGCACGACAGTGTGATCGGGACGGCTTCCGCCGAACGCCTCATACTCTGTTCCGCGTGCGCTCTCGTTGCCCACGAGGTTAGGATATGTGCGGCAAAGACCTGTAGGGCGTGTTGCCTCGTGTGCGTTGACCATGATATGATGCTTTGCAGCCTCCTTTACGGCACGCAGATAGTGGTTGTTCATCAGCTGACCGTAGTGGTACTCGCCGCGCGGAATGATGTCGCCAACATAGCCGCTCTTCACGGCGTCGTAGCCATACTTGTTCATCAGCTCATATGCTTTCTCCATCCAGCGCTCATAGTTCCATGCCGACGAAGATGTCTCATGGTGCATCATCAGCTTGACACCCTTAGAGTGGGCATACTCGTTGAGCATCTTGATGTCGAAGTCAGGATAAGGAGTGATGAAGTCGAAGACGTCGAGCTTTGAGTGTCCGAACCAGTCCTCCCATCCTTCGTTCCATCCTTCAACCAGCACCTCGTCGAGTCCGTTGTCGGCAGCGAAGTCGATGTATTTCTTCACATTCTCGTTGTTGGCAGAGTGTGTGCCGTTTGGCTTGCACTTGCTGTAGTCGGTAACACCGAGATGAACCGACGGAAGGTCGTTGGTGTAGCTCCATGTGCCGCGGCCAACAATCATGTCCCACCACACACCGCAGTATTTTATAGGACGTATCCAGCTTACGTCGTCGAGCGCGCAAGGCTCGTTGAGGTTGAGAATGAGGTTGGAAGATAGCATGTCGCGTGCGTCGTCGCTCACGATAACCGTGCGCCACGGCGTGTTGAACGGAGTCTGTATATAGCCCTTGTAGCCCTGTGCGTCGGGTGTGAGCCACGACTCAAACACCATGTTCTTGTCGTCAAGGTTAAGGTGCATTGTGGCATAGTTTACGCAGGCTGCCTCATGAATGTTGATGTAAAGTCCGTCGTCGGTCTTCATCTGCAGCGATGTCTGCACGCCTGTCGGCGAGAATGTGGTCTGCGATGAGTTTGGTGTTATGGCACTCTTCATCAGTCCGCGTATCTCCGAGAGCTTCGACTCCACGGTCTCATACTCCTGCGTGTCGTAGTCGCCCGGTATCCAGAAGGCCTTGTGGTCGCCGGCCATGGCAAACTGTGTGTGCTCTTCCTTTATAACGAAATAGTTGAGCTCTTCCTGCTGCGGAAACTCGTAGCGCAGGCCCATTCCGTCGTCGTATACACGGAAACGGATAACGATGTTGCGCTTTGTTGACGGCTGGTTGAGCGTAACGGCGAGCTCATTGTAGTGATTGCGTATTGTGGCAGTCTCGCCCCACACCGGCTTCCATGTCTCGTCGAATGTTGAAGTGTCAGTCTTGGCAACTACGAAACCGTCCATCAGGCTAGTTTCCTCCATGCCCTTGCTGGCGTGCTTTGTCTTGGCCAGCTCAAGTCCCAGATAACTCGGCTTTACGACAGCCCGTTTTTTGTAGCTAACTTCATAAACAGGTCGCCCGTTGTCGAGCGAGAACTTCACCGACACATTGCCGTTGGGAGATTTTACGGTCTGCGCCATTGCCAGCATCGGCAGAAGCATCAATGCAAATAAAATCTTACGCATATTAGTTAAGTTAATATTGAATATAGGTTAGAAATTCATGTCTGGCATAAAAGACGGCAGGCCTGACTGCCTGGCCTGCACGTCTTCATTGTATCATGATGAAAGAATTACATACGTCCGCTCTCTTTGATAAGGTCGGTTATGTTCTGGTTATAGTCGTGTGCCTCCATGAGGTCTTCAATGCACATATGCATCCTGTAGCGCCAGTAGTGACGCGGATTGGAAGGTATGTTTATGCGCTCTGCATTGGCGTCGGCTAGGCGTATGCTCTCGTCCACAGCCAGCCAGTCCTGCACGGTCAGTATGCACAGCATGGACGGGCACAGCAGATGGCGTGATATGATGTCGCGTGCAAGCCATCCGGGCAGCGGATGAGGCGCAGCGCCATATTTCTGCAGCACGTTGTTATAGTAGTCTTGCGTGCGGCTCACATCCTCGTCCCACCACTGGCGCAGCGTCGGCGTGTCGTGGCTTGATATCGTGCACACCGAGCGGTAAGGATTGCGCGACAGCACACCGAAGCGCACGCTCGGATCTTTGGGCATCGACTGTAGCTCAAGACTGAGTATCTTAAGTTCGTTCATCACCCACTGAACACAGTCGGGCACCATGCCCAGATCTTCGGCGCACACAAGCATGCGGGTGGCCTCAACCAGTTTGGGCAGCTTGTTCATCGCCTCACGATACCAGAACTGGTTGTTGCGGCGATAATAGTAGTCGTTGTATATCTTGTTGAACAGGAACTTGTCGCTGTCGTAGAGCGATTCGTAGATGAAGTCAAACTGCACTGATATGCGCGGATGGAACTTATTGGGGTCACGATGGTCGCGCACAAAGAGCACGTCGCTTATCAGCGCATACAGGCCGTCGCGCAGGTCGGTGTCGGCCTTGTCGGTCTTGCCCTCAAAGGCAGCCTCAACCTTGCGCTGTGTGTCATATTCGGGCTTCATGCGGTAGCGGCCGTCGTGTGCAGGTTCAAGATAATTGTCGCGCACCATTGCCGCCCTTTCACCGAACATGCGGTCGAGCACCCAGTCGGTGATGAACGGTTCTGTGAACAGTTCTTCCTGGAAGTGCAGGCCATAGGCCTCAATCTCCTCGCGTGTCATTCCGAGTGCAGGCGAGAACTGGCCCAGCAAGCCGTGTACGGCATTGTAAGGTATCTCCCATATACGGAAGAAGCCGAGCACATGGTCTATGCGGTAGGCATCAAAGAATTTTGCCATGTTTGAGAAGCGGCGCACCCACCAGCGGCAGCCGTCCTTTATCATCTCTTCCCAGTTGTATGTCGGGAAGCCCCAGTTCTGACCGTTCACAGAGAAGTCATCTGGCGGAGCACCTGCCTGCCCGTTAAGGTTAAAGTAGCGCGGCTCCTGCCATACGTCGCAGCCATAGCGGTTTACGCCGATAGGAATGTCGCCCTTAAGTATCACGCCCTTTGAGCGTGCGTATTCATGGGCGTCAGCCATCTGTGAGTTAAGGATAAACTGCACAAAATAATAGTAGGCCACGTTCTTATAGGCTGCATTGCGCTGAACAGAAAGGGCATGACGCTCGCTCTCGTCGAACGCATGATGGTCGGGCCACTTGCTGAAGTCGGCCGTGCCATATTTGTCGCGCAGATAGCAATACTGTCCGTAAGGCACCAGCCACGATTCAGCCTCCTTAAAGAAAGCCTTAAACTCGGCAGAAGCCATCACAGTCTTGCCTTCCTGCTCATATATTATGCGCAGATATTCGTTCTTGGCGTTGTTCACGCGCTCATAGTCGATCTGCGGCAGAGCGTTGAGTTCCTGGCGCAGGGCCTCAAACCTTTCGCGTTCGGCCTTGTCGGCAATAGGCGGCAGGGCGTTGAGGTCGGCATACTGAGGATGCAGCGCGAAGATGCTTATGCAGCTGTAGGGATAAGAGTCGGTCCATGTGTGGGTGGTGGTTGAGTCGTTGATAGGCAGCACCTGCAGCACACGCTGCTGTGTCAGGGCAACCCAGTCTATCATCTTCTTCAGGTCGCCGAAGTCGCCCACGCCGAAACTGCTCCTAGACCTTAACGAGAACACCGGTACCTGGGTTCCGGCGCAGCGTATATTGTATATCGGGAAGAAAGCGTCGTCGAGTTCATAAACCATGATGTCGTCCTTTTCCAGCACAGGCACATCGATGGTGCGGTTGAAGCGGTCTTCCCACAATATCTCGGCAGTGTCGGCCACGTCGACGGCAACAAACTTAAACTCTATTGTCTTGCCTGAAATCTTCAGCGCATTGATGTCTGCCACCCACTCGTTGTAGTTGTGCTCATACATCTGCTGGCCCTTAAACACGTCCCATGTGCCCAGAGTAACCTCGTTGCCCACAAGCACAAGTCGCTCATGGCCGCGGAGCTGCGGGGCGCGCACCTTTATGCGCAGCGTTGCCACATGGTCTGAAGGCGGCAGAGCCGACAGACGGCGGCGCTTTATGCAGTCGGTGAAGGCCGAACTGTAAAGATAAGAGTTGTCGGGTATGCCTATCCAGCGGTCGTAGGCAACTATGCGGCCGCCCTTTGCGGCGCCGAGTTCAAGCCTGTGGGGAGCCACGGTCCACTCCTTTCTCACAACATTGCTCTCGCCTCTCACCACGCTGTAGTAATAATCTATATATTCACCGGTCTTGGCGTCAAGTTTCAGACTGTAGGTCCACACCTTTCCGTCGGACGTGCTCATCCTGTATGGAGTAACAACGTCAGCCCCGTTCTCTCTGCCGTTGATGACATTCAACACGAGTTCTTCGCCAAAAGCCGTATTATAAGCTATGTTTAAAAGTATATTCATAGGTCACGAGTTATGGCTTTCATTGTAAAAGATACATAATGAAATCATGCCCTGCAGGCCACGCCATGGCCTTTGTTTCAAGACACGACTTATCTTACCTGCAAAGATAATAATAAAAAAAATAAATGATAATCTAAATTTATCTGTTATCTTTCAATTAATCATGCAATCGTTTACACAAACCTGTCTGCATGCCCACACCATGCTCTATTTCAAAGATTTACAAGAAGCGTAAATCCGTTGGGCATAACAGCTACATCTACGTTTTTCTTTTTCTCTCCCGTTATCAGGTCGCCAAGCCTGTAGCCGGCTTCGACAGAGAGCACACCAATGGCAGCACCTGCCACAACATCGCCCCAGTGATGGCGGTTGCGTCTAACGCGGTCTACGGCAGTAACGGTGGCCACGGTGAATCCTGCCACGCTTATCCACGGACTTACCTTGCCAAACTCCTTATGCAGTATGGCGGCCCCGCAGAAGGCTATCGACGTGTGGCCCGACGGAAACGAATGGTCGTCGGTGCCGTCAGGGCGCGTAGAATGTATGGTGTGCTTCAGCGCATAGGTTACGCCGGCATTGATGACAAACGACGTGGCCGAATTGACAAGCAGACGCTTCCACGAACTCTGGGCGTCAACCCCTGCTGCCTTGAGCACATAGGTTGATGCCAGCGGTACATACTGCAGATATTCGTCGATGCCGTCGCCATGATAGCGCTCATACTGCTGCTGTGCGTTGCAGGCCGATGACATAAAGACTGCAAAAACAATTATTATCAGTTTGCGTAGCATGGGTGCAAAGATAATGAAAGGTGAGAGCAATACAAAATAAAATTTACTTTATTTTTATTGCCGAACCGCATCCTATCTTATTCAAAGATAGTGAAAGGTGAGAGCAATACAAAATAAAACTTGCTTTATTTTTATTGCCAAGCCGCATCCTATCTTATCAAAAGATTACAAGACATTTAAATAAAAGACGAAAAGAGAACAATGAAAACGTTTTTAAGAAAGCTAAAACGAGAAAACCATTAATCAGACATAGGAAGCAAGCGGATTGAGAATTAGCTTCGCTGACCGTTGGCTCCTTATACTTTATTACGGATTTTCACTATACTCATCAACTTGCATAAATCCGCCGGAACAATAGCATTGTTGCCATATATCCGGCATAACGGATTTCCGTCATTATGAGTAAATAATTTTGTCAGGATTTTGTGATTACGTCTATTATGCTTATCTTTGTGAACAGTGATAAAGATAATGATGAAAACTGCGATTTGCCTGGCTCTTCTTACGGCAACGCTGATATCCTGCAACGACAAAAAAGACCTAACCATATTTCCGGCAGGATGCGAGCTAAAGACGGGAGACATTGTGTTTCGCCGGGGAGGAGGCATAAGCAGTCATGCGGTGATGATGGCCGACAGAAACGGACGCTACTCGCATGTGGGCATAGTGGTCGACTCGGCCGGCAAAAAGATGATTGTGCATGCCGTGCCGGACGAACCCGACTTTGAGGGAGACCCGGACAGGGTGAAGATGGAGACGCCCGAGAAATTCTTCTCACCGATAAACGCCAACGCCGGCGAGGTGAAAAGACTGAAGGGAGACACCATTATACCGCTGAAGGCAGCAGAATATGCCATGCAGACCTACCGCCGTAACACGCTCTTTGATCACGACTATGACGACAGCGACACCACGAAGATGTACTGCTGCGAACTCGTGGAGTTTGCCTACGCCAAGGCAGGACTGACGCTGGCCGGAACGGAGCGCCACGACATAAGTCTGCCGGGCATGAAAAAAATAAGGTGCATGCTGCCGTCTGACATCTGTAACAACAAGTCGCTAAAAAAGATTATTGCATTTTAAACCTATTATTAACAAACAAAAAAATTTTTGAACCATGAAAAAATTAATTGGAATTATGGCTCTTATGGCAGCCTTGTTTATCATGACATCGTGCGGTGGCGGCGGAAACACTCCTAAAGCCGTGGCAGAAAAGGCTGTTAAATGCTTGCAGGACAAAGACTACGACAAATTTGCCGACCTCGTTTATATGAAGGTTAAAGAGGGCGAAGACCCTGAAGCCGGAAAGAAGATGCTGTCGGGCATGATGCAGGGCAAGGCCGACAAGATGTATGAGAAAAAAGGCGGAATAAAGTCGTATGAGGCGCTGTCTGAACAAATAGACGAAAGCGGCGAGAGCGCTGTTGTTAAGATGAAGATTATGTATGGTGACGGCTCTGACAAAGAAGACGACATCAAGCTCAAGAAAGACGAACAGGGCAACTGGAAAATAGACATGGGCAAATAGTAACAGAGGCTTAATCATAATAAAAGACAGGGGGCAAGATGCTGATACATCTTGCCCCCTGTCTTTTATCCCCTATCGGTAATTATACCGTATATGGCTTTATTATCTTGTGTATATTGTCTGAAATATAACGCTCGATAAGGATTTATCCTTGAATGTTATTCTGTGATGTCAAGCCGTTACTTCACCACAACCTTCTTGCCGTTAACGATGTAAAGGCCTTTGGCGAGTCCGCTTACAGCCTCATCGGCCGTAGCACCTCCCGACGTATGGCGCACGAGGCGTCCGTCTATGGTGTAGACACCTGCAGAGGTGCGTCCTTCGGCTTTGTCGGCCACGATACCGCCGATGCTTGTGGCGTACTTGTCGGTAACATCGTCAACCTTATACTTGCCGCCCTCAGAGGTTGAAGAAATCTCGAAGTAGCTGTCTTTGCTGACGTTGTTCACGTCAACAGTCTGAGGCGAGCCGCTCGCGGTGCTGAACACGAAGCACACGCAATCGTCTGACGAGTTCATCGTGTAGGTCTGATAATACCATGTCTTGCCGCCCACGGTCTTTGTAGTTGTAACGTTGTCGCCGGGCCATGAGCCGTTCACGGGCGAGTGTGTGCCGTCGCCGCCCCACGACCAGAAGTTTACGCGGCTCCAGCCTACGTTGTCGGCATTGACGCATACAGTTATCTCATGTGGTTGGAATGCCGTAACGGTGTAGTGGCGTGTTATCATGCCGCTCACTGCGCCGCCTGTCAGCAGGGCAGCCTTGAGGGTTGTGGTGGCGTCGATGCTCACTGTTGCGCCGCTGCTGACCTTCGTGCCGTTAGATGCCGTTGGCTCGCTGCCGTCCGTGGTGTAGACAATCTGTGCGCCGGCATCGGTTGTGAGTGCGCTGAGAGTTACGCTAACGCCGTTGTCGTAAGAGCCTGACGGAACATCGGCCCACACGCTGCCGGCATTGCGCGAGATATAATATGCAAAGTTCTGTCCCTTGTCAACGAGCTGATAGTCGGCCTCCTTTACGGTTGACGAAGGCCATGAGGTTGAGCCCATAATAACAACCACCGACTTGCCGTCAGTGCCGTTCACCTTGATGGCATACTGCGCCGCGGTGCGGTTCATGGTCTCAAATGTGCTCTCGTTGTTTATGCCGGCCATGTTGCGCGCATATATCATCTGCTTTATGTCCTGCTTATATTCCTTCCAGTGAGGCAAGAAGACGCACGGAGTGCCCGGCGCAGCCAGGATAAAGGCGTTGGCAGCCAGGATGTTGGCCTTCACCTCGCCGTCGTTGCCGCGGCCATAGGTGTCGTGGTTGTCAACGAAGGTTACGGCATAGCGGCGATAATACATGTCGTTGGCCAGACAGCTGCCGCCCAGCGTACTCCAGTTTGAAGACGAGTTGCAGCAGTCGCGCAGCAGATATTTCAGCGGGAAGTCGAACGCGGCCGACTGCTTTGCGCCGTTGGCTGTGGTGCCGTCTATCCAGCTCTTTATCTGCGACACGCCATCCCAATACTCGCCTACCGAATACTGCGGGTTGGCGGCCGTGTTGTATATGCCCGTAAACTCAGGCGCATAGCCCTTCACCATGTCGTAGCGGAAGCCCGTATATCCCAGGTCGTTGAGCAGGAAGTCGAGATATGCCTTAACCATAGCCTGCACGTTGGCGCTGTTATGGTCGAGGTCGCGCGCTCCGTCGAAGTCGTCGCCCGTGTCGGTCTGTCCCGTAGGCTTAACCTCAGCCTGCGCAGCCGTCTTGCCTCCGTCGTCGTTAGAGCAGATATCGGCAGCCCCCATCGTGTAGGTTACGCCCTTGTAGGTCTCCTCGGGGAAGCTCATCCATGTGCCTGCCATCGACGAGCGGTGGTTGATAACCACGTCGGCTATGGTGCCCAGCCCCTTGCTCTTGAAGGTGCTGATCATGGAGCGCAGCTGCTGCTCGTTGCCGAACGTGCTCGTGTAGTTGTTAAACCAGTAGAGGTCGTTGTATCCCATGGAGTTGCCCGAGCCGCAGTTGCCGCTCTGAGGTATCCATATCAGTTTGAAAAACTCAGACAGCTCGTCGGCCTGACTCTCGAGGTTGGTCCACTGTGTGTCTGAGAACGAGTCCCAATAAAAGCCTTGCAGCATCACGCCCTGCCAGCCCGACGGCCATCCCTGTGCCGAAACCGACAAAGCCATAAGTGACGATACGATTGTGGTAAATAATTTTCTCATGGTATAAAAATGTTTTTTCACGGTGTAAAATTAAAGATATTATGAACATCTTGTTTACACGCCGCCACAAATATCTGCGAAACTTCTGTGCAAACGTTTGTCTTGAGAACTGGATATAAGGATTTTTCAATCCGACAGCGTCCTGTTTATTATAACTTACAGGTATGAATTGCGAATCAAAGATCCTTATATCCGACAGAACAATAGCCTTGTTGCTTCGAAACAAAGACAAGAGTTTCGATTACAACAAGGCATTAGGATTTTTCACTCTTCACTTTTCGTTTTTCACTTATGTCAAAGCACGTCGAGATATTTCTCCAGAGGTATGCCGCGGTTCTTGTCAGTGTTGTCCTTGTTGAGGTCTATCAGCTTATACACCACGTCCATGGCCTTGCGTGTGCTTGGTTTCAGTTCCTTTCCGCCCAGAAGATAGCCTATGAGCACGGCTGAGAAGATGTCGCCGGTGCCGGGGAAATGAACGGGTATCTCGGTGTAGGGCTGTGTGAAATACTCGCCGTTGACGTGGTTGTAGCCAACAACTGACGGCTGGCCGTCTACACGTATGCTCGTTATCAGGGCCGACTTTGTGCCTAACTTCAGAAGTGAGTCGAGCAGTCGACGGGCACCTTCGGCTGTTACTCCGGCAGCGTCATATTGGCTGTCGGTGAGATAGCAGGCCTCAGTATAATTTGGAAACACAAGATGTGCCACGCTGACCATCTCGCGCATGCTCTTTATGGCCTCATCGGTAACGCCGTTATACAGCTTGCCCTCGTCGCCCATTATCGGGTCGACATACACCACCGTGCCGTTCTCTGCCTGTTCGCGACAGTAGGCTGCTATGATGCGCGCCTGAGTCTCCGACGCCATGAAGCCTGTGGCTATGGCATCGAACGAGAAGCCGAGCTCGCGCCATACGGGGAACACGCCCTTGATATACTCCGTCGTCTCGAGTATGTTGAACTTTCCGTAGTCGAGCGTGTTAGACACGAGTGCCGTGGGCAAATTATATGTGGGATGTCCCATATACGACAGTATAGGGAGCATGGCTGCCGTGGCCACCTTTCCGTAGCCTGCCATATCGTTTATGAGCAATATCTGTTTCTTTTTCATAACATTCTAAGTTTCGGCTGCAAACTTACATAAAACTGACGAATTAACGCAAACAAAATTGAAAATATGGTCTGGCACAAAGCATATTTATATGACAAGCACAAAATGAAACCCGCAAAGCCCCAGCCGGCCATTATACCGCATGCTATGTTATACACAACATAAGACAAAGACACAGGCTGAATCATAACGCCATATTTCAGTTAAAGCCCTGCCGGATATCAGTCGTTCAATGCGAAACCATCTTCAGTCCGATTATTGAGGCTATCAGCGTGGTGATAAAGAACAGGCGCAGGAATGATGCCGGCTCATGAAAGAAAATGATGCCCAGCAACACCGTGCCAACGGCCCCGATGCCTGTCCACACAGGATAAGCCGTACCTATGGGCAAAGTCTGCACCGCCTTGGCCAGCAGCACCATGCTCAGGACAAGACACACAAGAAAACCGACGCACCACAGATACCACTCCGTGCCGGAGGCTTCCTTCATCTTGCCAAGGCAGAAGGCAAAGCCCGACTCAAAAAATCCGGCAATAACAAGAATAATCCAATTCATCTGCTTTTATTTTTTCTGCATATACAAAATCGCAAACAAAGATACGAATTTTAATCTAATACTGACATTAAACCAACAAAATTACAAGACATAACATACCTCCACCATAACACTCACCTCGTCTCTTACAGCCCCACTCGCCTACCAAGTATTTTTCATGCCGAGCTATTTCATTTTTGCAGCATAAAACAAATTCCGGGTATATTATACATAAAAACATAAAGACGCTAAACCGTAGTCAGGATGTTAGCATGAAAAAGTAAAAAGTCAGGACAAAATATTTTTTCAATCTAGGAAATCAACGTATAACGGATGTTAAAGGAAAGGCATTACAGCAGCAAAACCTTTAACATCCGTTTGCTTTTCTCATGCAAAAATGGCGCAAAAACATGGATTTTCAGAGCTAAAACGGCTGTTTTTGTGATGCAAAAGGGCAACATCCGAACGGTAAACCTATCGGTTTTGAGTGAAAAGTGGCCGAGTAATATTTTTTAACCATTGCGTTTTAGTTCCGCGAAATGTATAAAGCACTATAAATCAACGCCTTAACAAAAATGTGCAAAATCAGCCATTTTTCACGCCAAACCACGAAACTGTGACGAGCATGGCGATTCTAGAGGCGTTAATTTGCCCTCGGTTGTTTCTTATCTTGCATCTACATCAAACCACAACCTTGAGTAAGAGCATTAATCTGTCGTTGTGTTGTTTCTTATCTTGCATCTACATCAAACCACAACTATTAGCGACTTGTTGCCCTTTCTTGTCGAGTTGTTTCTTATCTTGCATCTACATCAAACCACAACTGTTTGGCGTGGTTTATACAATCACGATAGTTGTTTCTTATCTTGCATCTACATCAAACCACAACTACCAAAGGAGAACAGCTCTCACGCTGATGTTGTTTCTTATCTTGCATCTACATCAAACCACAACTATATAGTAAGTATTATCTTTTTTCTTTTGTTGTTTCTTATCTTGCATCTACATCAAACCACAACAGGCATTGTTCTATTATCCTAACGAGACAGTTGTTTCTTATCTTGCATCTACATCAAACCACAACAGTCTGATGAAAACTTTGAGAAGTCTATTAGTTGTTTCTTATCTTGCATCTACATCAAACCACAACCATCAAGGAGATAACGTAAAGTGCTTTCAGTTGTTTCTTATCTTGCATCTACATCAAACCACAACATAAAGTGGGCGAATATGGCCCGACCACTAGTTGTTTCTTATCTTGCATCTACATCAAACCACAACTATTGCGCGCGGCATAAAGGTCAACACCCGTTGTTTCTTATCTTGCATCTACATCAAACCACAACTTTGAACGTCATTCGAAGTTTCGTTCCTGGGTTGTTTCTTATCTTGCATCTACATCAAACCACAACTGTGAGTACAATCACATTCGGTCTCTTCTGGTTGTTTCTTATCTTGCATCTACATCAAACCACAACTAAGAGCCAATCAGATACCAATAAAACAAAGTTGTTTCTTATCTTGCATCTACATCAAACCACAACTAACAGGCTTAACCTATTTTTGGGGAAAAGTTGTTTCTTATCTTGCATCTACATCAAACCACAACCTTCGATTGTGTCTTGGTGTTCCCTTAACGTTGTTTCTTATCTTGCATCTACATCAAACCACAACATTTGGGCAGATATTGCTTACCTTTGTAATGTTGTTTCTTATCTTGCATCTACATCAAACCACAACCTATACTATATAACTGTCTATACTTCAGAGACTTAATTAAAAATATTTTGTATAAGAAGTGGTGATTGATGTACTTATCACAATGCAAAGATACTAAAATAATTCAAGTTGTATAGGTATATGTCGCATTTTTTCCTCGGCACCTCCTGTATAATTAATAATTTCACTATATTGTTTATCGGTTACCATCAAAATGCTAACTGTTCCTTGAGCCGGCAAGAAACTTTTTATTCTCTTGATATGAACATGAGCACTCTCTAACGATCCGCAAAATCTGGTATAAACGCTGAACTGATGTTTGATGAAACCATCACGTTCCAAATTTTTACGAAAACGTGTTGCTACTTTTTTATCCTTTTTAGTCACAGTAGGCAAATCAAACATTATGAAGATCCACATGATATGGTAAGCATTAAGACGATACTCTGTCATAGAAAATTTTAGGTAACACCAATTTATCAGTTTCTTTTGCATAACATTTAGCAAGTGACGACATTGTCATTGACAGTCCTATCATTAGAGGACGCCTAATCTTACCGAAAAGAGTATCACATGTTAACACCTTAAGAAGTTCCACTTTCGTGTCCTTATTAAGAATATCACAGCCTTTCAAACTGAGTTGGAAAACAATGTCATCAACAAAAGCGCGATAAGGCTCCATCATGTCGTCTGCTAATGGAAAAGCATTGCTCCTTCCTCGATGATACAGGCCTATAGCAGGAAAGAGTCCGGCGCCAGCAATGGCACGGGCTACAGCTCCCCGCAATATGGTATATCCATAATTGAGGAGGACATTCACTCCATCCTGATTACGGTCGCGAACGAAATGCGGGCCGAAAAGACGTGTCCAATAGATGCGAGCTGCTGCTCCTTCTCTGTTATCGGCATCTCCACTCTTTACGTTCATATAAAAAGGTTTCAGCATATTGCCATCTCGGTCATAATGATTTAGTAAAGCAGACTGGTTGCGAATCTTAGCCTCAACAATCTGCTTCCACAATCTCTTTTTCAACGGCTCTGGAACAGACAATTGGTTACGCAAGGTTAAGCCCTGTGTACTATTGGTATCAAGATTTTGAAGCATTGATGTAGGCATACCCTTTTGGTTACAAAAGATGACAGCCACATTTTGTTCTGACAAAGAGTTTAGAAGCGGAATGGTTAATGTCACCATTGGGTTGTCGACGATTATAACCCCAATATCTTCTATAGGCACCGTCGTAATACCATCAAGTTCCTCACGCCGTTTGATCACCAGCTGAGCATCTTTCATGGATAAAGCTGCCGGATGCATAAACACCAGTGTACGTTTCAACATATTCTTATTGTTTAGATGTTATCTCACCAAGAATGTTAATATCAAAATCATAGCCTTCTACAAGGGCATTTAGTTGTGTGTGTAGAAGATGTATTTCACCACGATATTGGTCTGTATTTTTGAATAATCCTCTTGTAGAGGTAATCTCCTTAGCCTGGCGTGCCTCTTGATGGAATCTTAACGTAATGTCTCCGTAATTATATCCACTTACTGTTTTTGATGAAAGCCCTACGACTTTATAAAGTCTTCTTGTAAGATCTACAGGATCAGAGAAATCTATTTCGGAAGCTGTATTTTCATACAATAGCACATGAGTGCCAATCTTAAGCGCCGCTTTCAAGGGGAATCCGTTGCTGCTCTTTTCCGGAACAATAGACGAGAACGACTCTTTGTCTTGGCTTACTTTGAAATAGCTGGCTGCTTCAATGTTCTTTACAAGTTCGAAATCACGCTTCTGCTTGCCATTCACCACGCCTTCATAGATTGCCATCATATAATTGCCATCGTTAGCGACATGGAACTGGCGCTTGTAATCGAACCGCGAGATATCACGCTGATGACGGATATCAATCGGACGTTTAACAGAAGGCACATAGCATCTTACCTTCTTAATACGGATACCTTTCTCCTTATTCATATAAACATTAGCCAATGCTTCCTTAAAGGCCTTTCCGCTCTTACCTTTCACAGCCTCCCTTATTTTTTCGCGTACGGCATCATCAACAATTATGTCAAGGTCGCTCACAGAATCAAAACTTGAAAGTTCACGTCTTAATACATACCTCGGTTCAGTGTCATCTTTATGTTTAATGGCTCCATAATAAGTGTCAAGATGTAAACTGCCACGCGCACAATCTCCTTTGGCTATAAATTTACCACGGGGCATCCTTACATATTTCTTTGCATGCTTTGGCATATTGTCTTGAGTGGAATGTACAACCATCAGGCTTTTCTCAAGCCCTAATACATCTTGCGTAAATGTCGGCCAAGGCTTGTCAAAATGAGGCTTACCACATTCACCACGCTCAAAAGCCTCCTCATCATGATAAAAACTTGCCATTTTGTTGTATTCGTTCTTACCGATACATGCTATAGTAATGGCATCCACGCAATGGTGAACATGGTTGTCGCGTGACTTTTTTTCATATTCACTTTGCAATCCCCACATTTTGCGGAACTCGGCAGTAGTTGTGCCTTTAACGACATATACATGTGACCGGCGACGGTCTGCAGGATCATGAAAAAGCGATTTCAGAAACAGACCGGCATATTTAGATACAAGCCCTATACCGGCTCCCTGACGACGCGAGAAGCCTTCGGGTACTTCAGTCATCGTGAAACGCAAGTATTTGTTACGCCAATAGTCACGCTCAAGTGTCAGTCTATGACGCTTTTGAATGATTGAATCTTTTGCCTCCTTAGACATCCCTGAATGAGTGATGCAATGGTCGATGTCCTTTGTAAGCTTCTCATATTTCTTTTTCCATTTTTCGATACGTGGCAGTATTTCCTGGTAGTTTGGAAGCTGCGAAGGGAGCATGGCCTTCTTTACATCACGATTGAAACGTCTGTCACACAGCGTCATGTTCATCTGTGTACTGTCTCCTCCTACACTACGAGGCACAGTATGTTCTATGTCAAACTCAGGGTCAGGTCCAAGAAATTTAGAAATTCCTATCTGATGGCCAGTATAGAGACAAACATGTTCCTGTTCTTCCCACAGCTGAAATTTCAGTATGTCGGCCTGGGTAGGGTTGATGTCTTTACCTGTCTCTTCTTTATATAGTGTAATTATATCGTCGTGATACTTTTTATGAAGTTTATCCATCTCGCGTTGCCTATCTGCAATGGCCTTTCGTTTATTGGCATCATTAAGCTCGCGGGCATATTCCACATGCACCTCTGTATTCTGATCAATCTTGCCTTTGCGGAGCAAGAGGTTTACCACATGACGCAATTCATGAAGTGAGCGCATGGCCATAGGATTACGAATTGCGTTAGTGGCCGGCGAGCCTAACTGCAGCACACCATCTTTATTTTCCTTAGCATCCGGATAGGTATCTATCATCGAGGGATGATAAAGGCGACAGACAGCTCCTGCAGGAAGGTCATAATTATTCAGAAGAAAATCCTTGATACACATTTCAATTGTGCCCTCCACTTCTCTATTTTTAGGATCATAGTTCAAGACGAGATCGCTCAGTTCTGTCATAATATGCTGACGCTTAGATTCGTCGCTCCATACATCCATACCTATAATAGTCGGAATATTAGCAAACAGAACAGCATGAGAATAAATCATGCCCATACGTAAGAAGGGCAGTATCTTATGAATGGCATTAAGACTGATAGAGGCAAAACCACGAGAAAGCTTGATTTTAGAAAATTTCTTTGCCTTATCTTCCTCAAGCTGTAACTTATTGACGGCAAAATCGTAAAGACAGTCTTTAGACGAGAATGAATATAATACATTCCAAATATCATCTGCCATTTCGTCAACAGTCTTCAAACTTCCATCCTTTTTGGCACTATGCTGATAAGTTTCGGCGATGCATGTCTTCCAATCCTCATCAAAAATATTATGCAACTGAGCTGTAGTAGGGCAACCCGATACGCTTTGAGACATACGATAATTAAACTTGAAATCTTTTTGGACTTCATCTTTGAAATAACAATAATTGTTTTTTCCTCCTAAAAGCTTTGCAATTTCTTCAAAATAAAAATTAGCTTTTGAAACCCGATAAAAAAGAGAATTTATACATTGCCGTTCCTCTTTATTAAGCGGCCGCATAGTATCGTCGTCAGGCGTTTGGATTTTAATGTTATTGACAAAGCATAGTTTACGAAATTCCTCATAATCAGGATGTGAGTCGGCACACCGAGGCTTACGAGGTTCAAAGGTACATTTCCCAACTCCTTTACGTTGCGATTTTAATGGCCGTTGAAAGAATATGGCGCGACGAAGTGCTTCCACCAATTCTGGTTCAAGTTTCTGCATCCGACAGATAGCTTCAAATTCTGCGAGATAATGCTCATTGCGGGCTGTATAATGATTACGAATCCTCACTCTATTACCATTTTCACTATATAGTTTGTAAAAATAGTCGCCTAAATAAGTACATCCGGCATCGTTCATATCTCTGCTTAATGAAGATATGCCAGTCTTTACAGTTCCCTTGTCATCCTCATCCTGACTTTGATCCAACCGATTGCTTAAAAAGCCACGACGCTGTGATAAATGATAAAGCGCACGCCCCAAGATATAACGATCTTTCATTAAAGTAAGATTGAGCTTAGTATGAAGGCAAATATGCCGATAATAATAAGGATTTTTACCTTCATTGTCATTAGTACGCTGCCAAATCATGAATTCCTGATTTTCTACAGGATATATCTTCTTGACATGCCACAAATGTAACTCTTCTTCACTTACGGGTGGACACAGATGATAAAAAGTCAGCACACGTAACACTTCTATCTTACGCAGACGACGACGGAAATATTGTTTGCGCAAAGCTCTATGCTGGGTCCTTTCTGATGCTTTAGACGATTCTATACCCTTTTCAATTTTTACTCCTTCTGTAAAAATCAGATCACCACGGTCGACCAATTCATATTGTCCGCTCACTTCATCCCTGTCGACAATAGCCCAACCTAAACTATTAGTACCTGTATCTAATCCTAAAATTCTTGTTTTAGTCATATTTCTGTCTTATTTAATTTTTTGTAAAAATATGCATTTCATTTGGAAAATACAAATTATATATATACATTTGTAACAAAATAAATCTACATCTTATCACAATAAGGCTATATGCCGAAGGATATTAATCCTATAGCCCCTCTTCGGAGGGGCTTTTTATAAAATTCTTCCGATTCTAATTAATACAAATATATTTGTCGGTTCACTACGCTTAGTAAAATTAGACCTCCCGTACCGCCGGACATGCAGCAACAAGACTATTGTTCCGGCTGATTTGTAATTGTCGTGCAAGCGAGAGCAGAAGCAAATCTCATTTAGTTATGCCGAGCGCAGCCGACAATCAATAAAATTAATCTGCCGGAACTGAGTATAAAGATTTTTTTAATCCGCTTGCTTCCTATTTTTTATTAATAGGTATGAGTCTCGGATCAAAGATCCTGATACTTTATGCTGTCGGATAGCATATCCGACAGAACAATAGTCTTGTTGCTTCAAAACAAAAATAGAATTTTCCATCACCATAAAGCATTTCAATTTAAGAGATTTTCCAGTGACGCCGGACATATACCAACAAGACTATTGTGCCGGCTGATTTGTAATCTGCCGGAACTGAATATAAGGATTTTTTTAATCCGCTTGCTTCCTATTTTTTGATTAAATAGGTATGAGTCTCGGATCAAAGATCCTTATATTTTTTGCTGTCGGATAGCAT
>ENA-OOXT01000896-OOXT01000896.1-human-gut-metagenome-genome-assembly--contig:-NODE-896-length-21127-cov-2.915243_pt1 | contig 21127 bp, 18 predicted proteins | sample MGYA00241590_ERZ501349 | MGnify/ENA primary metagenome ERZ501349 (study PRJEB25962, sample SAMEA2042838) | human gut metagenome | biome: human gut; feature: human-associated habitat; material: faeces...
CGAGTCCGCGTCCGCCTTCTATCTCGTCGAGTCCGCGTCCTAATACGCTTCTATTGTATTTCTTGTGTACTGCCATCGTCTTGTTTGTTTACTCTTTTTTCGTTTTTGTTGATTATTTCCTTGGCGAGTGCCAAGTGGTTCTTCGACCCTGCCGAGTCGGCATCGTAAAGTATTACGGGGAGTCCATGGCTCGGACTCTCGCTGAGCTTCACGTTGCGTTGTATGACAGTCTTGAACACAAGTTCTTGGAAGTGTCGCTTCACCTCGTCGTATATCTGATTGGCGAGGCGCAGACGACTATCGTACATGGTGAGCAGGAAGCCTTCTATCTCCAACGCCGGATTGAGCTTGCTCTTTATAATCTTAATGGTGTTGAGGAGCTTTGTAATGCCTTCGAGTGCGAAGTACTCGCACTGCACGGGAATGATGACCGAGTCGGCTGCGGTGAGGGCATTCACAGTGATGAGTCCGAGCGACGGACTGCAGTCGATAAGTATATAGTCGTAGTCGTCGCGTATCTGGTCGAGCATGTTCTTTATGACGCGCTCGCGGTTCTTCAGGTTGAGCATCTCTATCTCAGCTCCAACGAGGTCAATATGGCTGGGAATGACGTCGAGCCCGTTGATGTCGGTGGTGTAGACAGCATCGTGTACGTCAGCATGATCGATGATGCACTCGTAGAGCGAGCAGTCAATCTCCTTGATGTCCACACCAAGTCCGCTCGACGCATTTGCCTGCGGGTCTGCGTCCACCACGAGCACCGTCTTTTCGAATGTAGCGAGCGATGCTGCCAAGTTTATTGTTGTTGTTGTCTTGCCTACGCCACCTTTTTGGTTGGCCAATGCTATTATCTTTCCCATTTGAAGTCAAAATTATTCGGCAAAGGTACATATTTTATATGAGAATAGGCTCGTTTAAACCTTTTTTCGTACTTTTGCATAAGAAATAAAACCAAAATTATGAATACGAAAAAGCCATTGATACTGATTTCTAACGACGACGGCTATCATGCCAAGGGTATAAACTCGCTCATTGACATGCTGCGCGACATTGCCGACATCATCGTATGCGCTCCCGAATCGGCTCGATCGGGCTTCGCCACGGCGTTCTCTGCCACAGTTCCGCTACGCCTCAAGCTGCGCCGCAACGAGGTGGGTATGCAGATGTGGTCGTGCAACGGCACACCGGTCGACTGCGTGAAGATTGCGCTGCAGGAGCTATTCGCTGACCGCCTACCCGACATGATTTTGGGTGGCATCAACCACGGCGACAACGCTTCGGTAAATGTTCACTATAGTGGCACAATGGGTGTGACACTTGAGGGTTGCATGAAGTACATCCCGTCTATCGGTTTCTCACTCTGCGATTTCTCTTCGGATGCCGACTTCGAGCCGCTGCGCCCATATGTGCGTCAGATTGTGCAAAAGGTGCTCAGCGAGGGTCTGCCCAAGGGCGTGTGTCTGAACGTAAACTTCCCGAAACTCACTGAGTTTAAGGGCATAAAGGTATGTCGTATGGCTATGGGCACATGGTACAACGAATGCGTAAAACAGCGCCATCCGCACGGCTACGACTACTATTGGATGACTGGCTCCTACCGCAACGACGAGCCGGAGCAGGAGGACACCGACAACTGGGCACTCACGCATGGCTACATATCCATCACACCGACACGCATCGATGTTACGGATTATGAGCTGCTGCGCAACTGGCAAAACAAGTTTTGAGAAAAGTAAAAAGGTAAAAAAATAAAAAAGTAAAAGGGTAAAAAAGCCCTTCCAATCCTTGGCTTAGGAAGGCCTAAAGAGGCTTAGTTCGGCTTAAACGCACCCTAAAGAGGCTTAGTTCGGCTTAAACGCCACCTGCCCTCGGCTTAAACACCACCTAAAAAATCATGAAATACTACTTAATCGTTGGCGAGGCATCGGGCGACCTCCACGCCTCGCATCTTATGAAAGCTCTGCTCAAGGAAGACACCACAGCGGAGTTTCGTTTCTTCGGTGGCGACCTGATGTCGGCTGTCGGAGGCACACGTGTGCGCCACTACCGCGATTTGGCGTATATGGGCATCATCGCCGTACTGCTCCACTTGCGCACCATTCTGCGCAACATGGCGTTCTGCAAGCGCGACATCGTGGAGTGGCAGCCCGACGTAGTGATACTTGTTGACTATCCGGGCTTCAACCTGAAGATTGCAAAGTTCGTACACAACAACACGCACATTCCCGTTTATTATTACATCTCACCGAAGATATGGGCATGGAAGGAGTATCGCATCAAGGAGATTAAGCGCAACGTCGACGAGCTTTTCTCTATTTTGCCGTTCGAGGTGCCGTTCTTCGAACAGAAGCACCACTACCCCATCCATTACGTAGGCAACCCTACTGCGGAGGAGGTAAGACAGTTCCAGGCTACATACGACGTAGACGATGCCACCTTCCGCCGTCAGCATGGGCTCGATGCGCGTCCCATCATAGCGTTACTCGCCGGCAGTAGAAAGCAGGAGATAGCGGGCACACTGCCACAGATGATTGCTGCTGCGCAGCGCTTCGCCGACTACCAGCTTGTGCTTGCTGCGGCACCAGGCATCGAACCCGAGTTCTACGACGCACACATCAACGGAAGCAACGTGCGCGTGGTGCGCGGTGAGACCTACGCCCTGCTTTCTCATGCCCACACGGCACTCGTCACGAGTGGCACGGCTACGCTCGAGACGGCACTTTTCCGCGTTCCGCAGGTGGTGTGCTACAACACCGCGCTGCCCAAACTGGTGGGACTGCTGCGCCCGTTGGTGCTGAAGGTGAAATACGTGTCGCTTGTCAACCTCATCGCTGACCGCGAGGTGGTGCCCGAATTAGTGGCTAACACGTTCTCAGAAGCTAACGTAGCCGAGCAACTCACACGCCTGCTTTCCGACGGCGAGCCACGCCAACAGATGCTTGCCGACTACGAGGAGGTATGGCAGAAGATTGGTGCAGACAGTCCGTCGGAGCGCACTGCGAAGGAAATGGTTTTAAAAGTAAAAAAGTAAAAGAGTAAAAAGGTAAAATGCGCAGCTGCATTTTACCTTTTTACTTTAGAACCGTGCCAAGACTCTTACATATACTTCTTTACGAACTCCAGCACTCTGTGCGTGTACTCCTCTTTGTAGTCACCATACGCATCGGCGTGCTTGCTGCCGTGTGCTATCCAGAGTGCCTTAGGCTGCGGTTTCGCCTCGTAGAGCGGATACACCATCCAGGTGGGCACAAACGTATCGTTGTCGCCGTGTATGAAGAGCATCGGCTTCTGGCACTTCGCAACCTGCTTCAGTGGCGATGCCTCATTGAAGTTCCAGCCGTACTTAACCTGCACAAGCCACGAGGCGGTGTACATCAGTGGGAAGTCGGGTAACGAGAAGCGGGCAGATATTTCGTTCGAGAACTCATCCCACACGCTCGTATATCCACAGTCCTCCACGAAGCACTTCACATACTGCGGTATCTGTTCGCCACTGACGCACATCGTCGTAGCGGCACCCATCGAAATGCCGTGCACCACAAGACGCATCGAGTCGGCTTCGGTGCGGAACAGTTCGGGTGCAAGACTTATCCAGTGCAGCACGTCGAGGCGATCCTTCCATCCCATCTGTATTGCGTCGCCGTCGCTCTGTCCGTGCGCATAGAGGTCGGGCAGCAGCACGTTAGCCCCAAGCTCACGATTGTAGATGCGTGCGATGGGCAACATACGTGTGGCGTTGTCACAATAGCCATGCACAAGCACGGCGGTGCGACCCTCCGCACGTGGCGAACGAACAAACAAAGCATGGGCACGCTTACCCGTTGTGGGCATCACAACGAACGTATCGCGCAGTGCGCCCACGGCTTGCAAGCTGTCTACCCACGACTTCAGTTCGGGGAAACGCTTCTCTATCTGTGCCAAGTTGGAGTTGCGCTCGCGCTCAGCACTCACAAGGGCATAGTCGACGAGGTAGAACGAAGCTGCCGTAACTATGGCGAGGAAGAGCGCAAGGGTGGCGCCAAGGGTGACGAATAACTTTTTATGCTTCATACTGTTAAGAGTCTACAAATACTACTTCAGATACGGCTTCAGCACCTCCACCCACTTCTGGTATCCCTTGCCGAGCAGATGCAGTCCGTCGTTGGTGTACTCCGGGTTCATCACGTCGGTAGAAGGCGTTACGAGCGACTTGTACACGTCGATGTATGTAACACCGTGGCGTGCGGCAACAGCCTTTATCTTTGCATTGAGCGCAGGAATATTCTTCTTACGGTCCATATGACCAGAAAACTTGTTGAACTTCGGATTCACAGGGAACACACTCTGCACGTAAAGCTTCGTCGCAGGCGACTCGCGCTTCACGCGCTCCACAATTTTCTCCACGTTCTTCACAATCTCGTCCATACTCTTGCCACGCGCAAAGTCGTTGGTACCGATGAGCAGGAATATCTTCGCCGGCTTGCCCTTTGTCACAGTGCTCAGACGGTCGAGTACGCCTTGGGTTGTATCGCCACTGATACCGCGGTTCTTGGCGTGCGGATTGCCCAGCAGCTCTGCCCACTCGCCACCGTTGGTGATGCTATTGCCGAGGAAGATGATGTCGCTCTTGCTGGTAGGCAGCGCCTCAAACAGAGTGGCACGCTGATAATAGAATGTGGAGTGTTTCTGCTCCTGAGCCTGCATCGTGCACGCACAGAACAGACTCAACATAACGATTAGCTTCTTCATAGTTGTACTTTTATTGTTACGCTACGCTCAAGTTGGTGCAGCAATCGAATTGAAACGTTTATTTAACTCTAACGACAAAAGTACTAATAAAAATCGAAAACGACTATGTTTTTTGCATCCTTTTGTGCAAAAAACACAGCTACGAGGAAGACTTATTCGACAAAAATACGTAACTTTGCAAGCGTTAAATCAAAGTGTAACTAATTTATGGACGACTATCACGCGGAAAACCCGAATTTGTAATGCAGGAGGACGCTCTCACAATGCGGTCTCCCAAGCATCGTTTAATCCAAGGAGACAGCTTTATGAGAACATACTGGAACACCAATTCTACCCTCAAACAAATCGAAGAGTGGCAGCCGAACTGCTGGATACAAGTTACATGTCCAACAGAAGAAGACCAGCAATTGCTGGAAGACGAGTTTAACATACCCGATTATTTCCTTTCCGACATCAGCGATACCGACGAACGTGCCCGCTACGAGTACGACGACGGCTGGATGCTCATCATCCTCCGTATTCCGTACGTCAAGGAGATACGCTCACGTACGCCGTACACCACCGTGCCACTCGGCATCATTCACAAACGCGACGTGACCATCACCGTGTGCTACTACGAGACGAACATGATGATCGACTTCGTGTCCTACCACCAGAAGCGCGGCGAGGGATTTACCGACTATGTTGACATGACATTCCGTCTCTTCCTCTCTTCTGCCGTGTGGTATCTAAAACGCCTGAAGCAGATTAACACGCTCATCGAGAAAGCGAAGCACAACCTCGACCACAACGTGAACAACGAGTCGCTCATAGCACTCTCGCGTCTGCAGGACTCACTCACCTACTTCGTCACATCTATCCGTGGCAACGAGACATTGCTTGCCAAACTGAAGTTCAAGCTGCAGGTGGACGAACTGGATGCCGACCTCATCGAGGACGTAAACATCGAGATGTCACAGGCTCGTGAGACAACGAACATCTACTCCGACATTCTCGAATCGACGATGGACACCTACTCATCCATCATCAACAACAACATGAACACCGTGATGCGTACACTCACCTCCGTGTCAATCATCATGATGTTGCCTACGCTCATCTCCTCATTCTTCGGAATGAACCTCATCAACGGCATGGAAGAATACCCGTTCGGCTTCATCGTGGCGATACTTATCTCGGTGATAATATCAGCCCTTTCATGGATTATACTGCGACATAAGCGACTGCTTTAAAGCAAAATGCAAAAATAAATTGCGTTTTTTGTCGCTATTCAAAATATTTTATTTAAGTTTGCAGTCTATAATAAATAATGTGAGGATGTGACTTCGCGCCACATTCGTGTGAATTACCCTTATCATAAACTTAAAACAGTTAAATGATGGACTCTCAAGAAAACGCCCTGTTGCAAGGTGCACAAGAAGAGCAGAACGTGGAGCAGACTGCCGTAGAGCAGACCGCTGCAGCCGACGTTCAGCAAGTAGAGAACACAAAAGTCTACAAAACTAAACAAGAAGTCGTTGACCGCCTGAAGGAAATCGTCGCAAGCGACGAAGCTCCAGTTAAGGAGGAAATCGACCTTTTAAAGACAGTATTCTACAAACTCCACATCGCAGAGCGTGAAGCACGCCTGAAGGAATACATCAACGGCGGTGGAAACCCTGAAGCTTATCAGGTTTTGCCCGACGAAACCGAGGAAACTTTCAAGGCGCAAATGGCTGTAATCCGCGAGAAACGTGCGCAGATTATGCAGCAGCAGGAGGCTGAAAAGCAAGCCAACCTGGAGAAGAAACTCGAAATAATTGAGAAAATCAAAGCCATGGCTACATCGCCCGACGAGGCAGGCAAGTCGTTCGGTGAGTTCAAGGAGCTGCAGCAGCAGTGGAAGGACATCAAGAACGTGCCGGCTGACAAGGCTAACGAGCTTTGGCGCAACTACCAGTTATATGTTGAGCAGTTCTACGACCTGCTCAAGCTCAACTCTGAGGCTCGCGAATACGACTTCAAGAAGAACCTCGAGCTGAAGACAAAGCTCTGCGAGGCAGCAGAAAAGCTCGCCGACGAGGAAGACGTAATCAGCGCTTTCCACCAGCTTCAGGAGCTGCACCAGCAGTACCGCGAGATCGGACCGGTGGCTAAGGAGCTGCGCGAGGAGGTATGGGCACGCTTCAAGGCTGCATCAACCGTAATCAATAAGCGCCACCAGCAGCACTTCGAAGATCTCCGCGCTAAGGAGGAGGAGAACCTCGCACGCAAGACTGCCCTCTGCGAGAAGGTGGAGGAACTCTGCAAGACCGACAACAAGGGTGCTGCCGACTGGGAGAAGCACTCTAAGGAGATTATCGACATACAGAACGAGTGGAAGACCATTGGCTTCGCTCCACAGAAGATGAACGTGAAGATATTCGAACGCTTCCGTGCTGCCTGCGACGACTTCTTCGGACGCAAGGCAGAATACTTCAAGGCACTCAAGGCTACCTTCTCAGAGAACATCGAGAAAAAGAAGGCACTCGTAGAGAAGGCGCAGGCACTCGCCGACAGCACCGACTGGAAGGCTACAAGCGACAAGCTCATCGCGCTGCAGAAGGAGTGGAAGACCATTGGCATGGTTCCGAAGAAGCTCGGCGACCAGCTCTGGCAGGACTTCCTCGGCGCATGCAACAAGTTCTTCGAGGCTCGCAACGCAGCCGGCGCCGGTCAGCGCAACGAGGAGCACGCCAATCTCGAGAAGAAGCAGGGCATCATTGAGCAGCTGAAAGCACTCGCCGAGAACGCTGCCGAAGCTACACGCGAGAAGGTGCAGGCACTCACCGAGGAGTACAACAAGGTGGGACACGTGCCGTACAAGGAGAAGGATAAGCTCTACGAGGCTTATCACGAAGTGCTCGACCGCATCTACAAAGAGCTGAACATCTCTACAAAGCGCCGCCGTCTGAACGACTTCAAGGCCAACATCAAGAACGTGGCAAAGCGTGGCGAAGAGGCTCTCGACAACGAGCGTGGACGTTTGGTTCGCCGCTTCGACCAGCTCAAGCAGGAGATACAGACCTACGAGAACAACCTCGGTTTCCTCAACGCAAGCTCCAAGAAGGGCAACAGCCTCATCGACGAGATGAACCGCAAGGTGCAGCACCTGCGCGACGACCTCGAACTGGTTCGCCAGAAGATTAAGGCTATCGACGCAGAAAACAAATAAACGCAAGTTAACAATGCCCAAAGAGGCTTAGTAAGGCTTAGAAAGGCTTAGTTCGGCTTAAAAGCAGCCCAAAGAAGGCTTAAAATAAAAAAGATGGAGTCAACAATCGTTGGCTCCATCTTTTTGTTTTATCAGCGTCAGCGGAAAACACCGCCCATCAATTCTTCATATCCTTATCCACCATTGCCGCGACGCACGAATCCGACCACACATTCTCGGCGGTCTCAATCATATCGAGCACCGTGAAGACTGGCAGTATAACACCCATTATCGCAACAGGCGCACCCACGCCCGACATCAGCGAGAGCGTGAGGAAGAAGCACCCCATCGGCACTCCAGCGTTGCCGATAGCAGCCACCACGGAGATGAACAGCCAAAGCAGCATCACGGGCAGCGACAGCTCCACACCGCCGTTCTGCATCACGAAGAGCGATGTCACGAAGATGAACGCAGCACAACCGTTCATGTTGATGGTTGTGCAGATTGGCAGCACGAAGCGCGCCACCTTGCTGTCCACGCCGAGTCGCTCCTCCGAGGTCTGTATCGTCACGGGCAGCGTGGCAGCCGAACTTTTCGTGAACAGAGCCATGAGCACAGCCGGCATCATGCGGCGCATAACGTGCACGGGGTTGAGTCCGCGAGCCACGAGGAACAGTGGCAGCACCACGAAGAACTGCAGAATGTTACCACCCAATATCACGGCTACATACTTGCCTATAGATGCTACGACCGTGCCTGCCGACACCTCTGCCGACAGCTGCGCGGCGAACGCCACGATGCCAACAGGCAGCACAGCGATGAGCCAGCGGATGAGCCTTGACACTACCTCCTGCAGCGCACTCAGTCCGCGCATAAGCAGCACCTTATTATCCCCCTCGGGCATCTTCGCCAACGCCAAGCCCACAGCCACGGCGATGAGCAGCACCGACAGCACATTGCCCTCAATAAAAGGGCGCAGGAAGTTGTCGGGCACGATGCCAATCATATAGTCGAAGTACGACCCATTGGTCACCTCCTGCGGCACGCCGTCACCCAAACGGCTACTCTTCACCATCTCCATCGGCAAGTTGTCGGGCGAGATGATGATATAGAGCACCATGCCCACAGCAGCTGCAGCGATGGTGGTGAGCAGCGTATAGCTGATGGTATGGCGGAAGATGCGACGTGTTTCGCGCTGCATACCGAACGTTGCGAGTGTTGTTGTCACGGCGAGTGCTATGGTCGGCACAGCTATAAACTGGAAGAGACGTGTGAAGATGGTAGCCACGAAGTTAGCCATCGTGTTCACCCACTCCACGCCGAGCAATCCGAGGCACGAGCCCACAACCAATGCGCCAAGCCACAGCCAGAAGTTCTGCCTTCCGCCACAACAGGTGTGTTTTGTTTCTGATTTGTTGTTCATTCTAATCTCTAAAAGAAAGGGTTATTAAACGGTTTTCTTATTTCAGCGTTTCGACTTGAAGAACTCGGTCATCAGCGTTCGGCACTCCTCCTCCAGAACGCCACTCACCACCTCACACTTCGGGTGCAGAGCCTTTGGAGCGAAGGCGCGGAAACCGCGCTTCTCGTCTGCAGCACCATACACCACGCGCCGCACCTGCGCCCAGCCCAAGGCACCGGCGCACATGATACAAGGCTCTACGGTGACGTAGAGCGTGCAGTCGGTAAGATACTTTCCACCGAGCTGATTAGCAGCCGACGTTATCGCCTGCATCTCGGCGTGTGCCGTCACGTCGCCAAGTGTCTCCGTGAGGTTATGCGCACGCGCAATGATGCGGTCGCCAGCCACGACAACCGCGCCCACGGGTATCTCGCCCTCTTCGCGCGCAGCCTCTGCCTCCACAAGAGCGCGGCGCATAAACTGCTCGTCCTTCTTCTGCTGTTCTGTATTCTCCATGTCGTTTTATGTCTTCAAGTGGATACTTAATAAGTACATCGTAGATACTTAATATATACATCGTAGATACTACGTAACTAAAAAAGTGAATACAAAGATAATGCAAAAGAAAGACAACACAAAATAAGTGGTACTTATTTTTTTATAATATAAGTACCACTACCGCATACCAACCTTCTATTTAAAAACCTTGAACGACTCAACCATATATTTCATTATTGGATCGAGTTTGTCTGCATATTCACTCAAACAAAAGACAAAGCAATAGTAGAAATTCTTCTTTGTCTTTGTTGCATAAAGGTAACAATGATGCCTTGTACCATCTAATGTTATATCATATACAATGAGGTATGCATTTTCCTTTGCATCGACAGAAACTTGCTGGAAACCACTTGTCCCTTTAACGTTTGTATTTCCTTTAAGAATCAGGTTGGCGTAGTCTTTTGGAGTTTTTACGCCATATTCATAAAGTGTGGAAGTAGGGTCACATATCACAATGGCAGCAGGATCATAGTCTGAACACATAACACCAAGAATTTGGTCTTCATTGAGATTCGCATTACGAAAATCATCCGGGGCTTCAATTGAACATTCGCCACCATCAGATGTAAACACCTTCCATTTTATCTCGTTTGCATCTTCTTCGGGTTCGTCTATAGCAACCTGCTCGTCCGTGTCTTCATTGTTTAATTCAGAATATTCTTGTAGACCATTAGCCTTGTATAAGGTTGTAAGTATCGTCAGCAGAATTGCACTAAAGAAAACTTGGTAGAGATGACGGCAATGTGCCCAATCCCAGCCACTTTCCATAAGAGCCCAAGCCGAAACGCTATTTTTACGTATCTGTAAAATAGCAAACCATATACCGATAGATATAAGTCCTAATACGGATATAATCGGATTCATGTGTAACAGTCCGATGTTGCAACCAATACATAACAACGAGCTAATGACAAATATGTAAAATCCACATTTATTCCATCGCATAAGCAATATGCTTCCTAAGATGTTGACAAGCGCAAACGAAGCCAACAATCCATATCCTAATATTTCATTTGAGTAACCGCCTCCGAATATAGCAGCTCCACAAATGAAGAAGTACACCAAGTTGCAGATTATTACCAGCCATAGCCAGAAGCTGACACATCCATGACGTTTTTTAAGATTTTCCATATTTCTGATTTTTTATTTATACGTGCATCAATGACAAGTTCAAATGAGTACACAACGCTATAAATAACTTCTTCATACACAGGTTGTTTTTAGCTTTAGTTACTTTTGTCCTAAACGTTCAAGTGCCTCTTTAGCATCGTTAGCTGCTTTATATTTACTATCAGCACACTTTCGATACCATTCTATAGCTTTTTCCTTGTTTGTGCTCACTCCTATACCATTTTCATATAGTTTCGCGAGCTCAAGCATTGCCATACCTTGACCGTCTTCTGCCGCTTTATAGAAATACTTGAATGCTTCAGCATAATCCAACTCGTCTTTGCAGATAAGTCCGAAACGCCATGTAGCATTCTTATCCCCCTGCATAGAACCTTTTTTATAGTAGAATTTTGCTTGTTCTTTATCAGCTTTAACGCCTCTACCTAACTGGTACATATATCCCAAATTGTTGCAGGCGTTTCCATCGTTGTGATCAGCTAATTGCTTGTATTTCTTAAATGCTTTTTGATAGTATTTATCTGATTTTGCTTTGTCGTTAAATGGGTAGTATTCGCTAACGAGTATTTCACCCATCTTTTCCAATGCATCGATATAGTCGCGGTCTGCAGCTGCTTTGATGAAGGCGTATGCCTCAGGTAGCGAAACTGTACGTTGGTTATAACCATTTTCGTATTCCAATCCCGTTTCGTACATTTGCTTTGCAGTCATACCCATCAGCATTGTTTTTGTTGCATCTACGAAGTCTGACTCATACTCCACGGGGACGTTAAGGCGAATAAGTGCCTTGCGTCCGGTTGACTCCAACTCTGTGTCGTACAGAACAGACTTGCGATAACATTGCACAGCCATTGGTATGTCTACAGGAACACCTTTTCCGTTCTCATAGATATAGCCTGCATTTGACAACGCAACAGCACGCGATGAATTTTCTGTAGAACCACATTTGAGAAAACATTGCAAAGCTTTTTCGTAGTCTTCGTTTTCATAGTAGTAGTAACCAAGACTATTTGCAAGGCTGCTATAACCTGCATCAATGGCCTTCTCATAGTATTTCGCCATGAGTTCTTTGTTTTCAGAAGTACCTTCGCCGTATCTATACATGGTAGCTACGTATTCGTAAGCCTTTATATAGTCGTTATCAGCAAGTTCTTTAAAGATAGGGAAAGCCTTGCCGTAGTCTTCATCAGAGTAATATTTTTCTGCTTTAGCAAATGCTCCGTCTTTATCTCCAACAATATCAACATCAATTGTACCTGTTTCTATTATTTCTTTCAGTTTATCAATAGCAGCAGTTGTCACCCCCAACAGTTTCTTAAATGTTTCGTTGAAAATCTCTCCATTTTGACATAAAATATCAGAGCGCAGTGAATATGAGTTGTCTTGACAATACAATTTCACCACTTTATAACGGGCTATTTGCGATATACATTTCTCCACGTTTTGACGTGTAAATTTTCCGTCTCCACTTGAATAATCGAAATTGATAAAGAGTGTAACAAGGTACGGATCTTTCCAATTTTCGTTTATGATAACATAATAGCTGTAGCCATCATTTCTGAAAACGATGTCACCCTCTTTATCTATCTTAGGATTGTAGCCTTCGCGTGCAAGATGCTTTACAATACTAAGACGAATAGCCATCTGTTCTTTATTAAACTCTTTTGCCTGAATACCAACAACCATTGTTGCAAGTAAAAGGAATGTTGTTATAAGTCGTTTCATTTTTTTAGTGTTTTAATTAGTTAATTATGTCATAAGTAGCTTTCAATTGGTTGAATAAATCATCAAAAACATAAGTAAATTCCACCGATTTGCCCACAAACATTTCCGCAGAAATGAGTAGTGACTTTTCCAAACAGGTTACCTTTACACAATATTTTACATTGTAGTCGTTCAACTTTTGTAGTACATTGGCACGTGTTAGTTTTTCTCCATAAGACAGATACAAACAGATGCGCAGATACATTGGGTCTGTATTAGAGTCAGAAATCTCGATATAGTATGTGGTTCCTTCACTCTTAAATTTTAATCCATCGTCCTGCATATCTACACGCAGGCCTTTTTTCTGAAGGTATGCGGCGATGTCTTTACGTAATGTTTCTTGTGCAGCATTATAATTTTCTGCGAATGCAATACTGGTACATACAAGTACAATCAGTAATATTAATAGTCTTTTCATTGTTTTGTATTATTATTGTTATTATTGTTTGTATTCTCATTTACCTTTTGCAGTAACTCATAGAGGTATTTGGTTCTCACACCAAAGTTATATCCCTGTGTATTGGCAAGTCCTGAGTTGTTGATTGCAACGAGTTGTCCTTTTTTGTTCAGAACAGGTGCTCCACTGCTTCCACCTAAGGTGCTGGCATTATATCCGATGCGGTATTTTTCATTTTTCATCGAGATCTTACCTCTTTGCGGTTGCGGATGGATGCCATTTTTAATGTCTGCAAGCTGAATACCTGCGTTATATCCTAAGACTATTACATCATAGTCCTCCGGTATTTCATTATCCATAAGGTCTTTCTTGGGCACCTTAAAGAAGTACGCATCCTTTGGGATATCACGATCTTTGTTCTTTAGCTGGATTATTGCCAAGTCGTTCTCCGTAACACCTCCAGGTTCACCACTTGCACGCAGCGAGCATCCGATGAAGTCGTCCCATGTCTCAATGATAGAGTTCACAAACGCCACAGAAGTCTGACATTCCACCTTCACCTTAAAGTCTCCAAGTGTCAACAGCTTCTCCATTGCTTGTATTTGTTCGTGCAATTGTTTTTGCTGTTTAGACAGTTGGGTGTAATTTGCTTCTACACTTGGGTTCACAAGACTTAACGTACCGAGTTTTCTTAGGATGTCTGACAGAGTGTCGTTCTTTAGCTCAAGTTGTTCCTTTACATTGAGAAACACCTGTTTTACTAATTTCTCTGCCCCTTCTGGAGGAAGTGGGTCTGCGACATGACGATTTGTGGCTATCAATCCGTCTTTTGAAATCAAGAAGCCGGTTCCGGTATGTCTTAGTACGACATTTCCGTCCGATGGGTTGAACGTTACACCATTGATATTCTCATCCTTGTCAAATGTAAGGAAAATACGTTGAGGTTCACCGTCATTGGTCGTAAATCCTGTTTCTACATAATACATAGAATTTGATTGGATCAGCACAACTCCCTTTTCCATTTCCTTCATGGTTGGTGTTTTCCAACTGAAATTTTCCCAAAGCATGTATCCACCCCATGCAAGCAATAACAACAGTGGTAGCAGTGCAAGCCATTTGAGATTAATGCCGCGTTTCTTACCTTCTAGTCCTTTAAGTTGTATTGTGTACTCTGTAGCATCAGGTGCGAATTGTAAGTTTGCTTTCAGCGGATTTTCTCCCTTTATATGCAAATCGATTGGTACGACATCGCCATTGTTGAAGATTTGGTACGGGAATTCGGCTCTGCCGTCTTTTCCCGTAGTATTCTGGTAGGGCGTATCGCCGACAGAAATATTCAGGGATACATCAGGTACCGGTTTTCCCGACTTGCTCAGTACGGTTATACCCACTATCGACTTTTCCGCAGTCTTTACGATAAAGTAGTATGGCTTTTTAGCCTCTTCTGAGGTTATGGTATATTCCTCAGTGTTGGCATAATTGGCAGTGTCAATAACTACAAATTTCTGACCTTCCATCATCATCGGTAGCTGGATAACTCCGTCGGTTCCTGAATTGTACACTGTATCCACACCATTTACAACTATTTTCACGTTATAGTTGAAAACAGTATTTCCATACTGGTCTTCAATGAAGAGAACCGGTGCAAACTTCACGAACTTTTTCACATACGTGTCGTAAATGTCTATGTTTGGTTCAACCTCGAAAGTGCGTTCTTGGTTGCCTTGTATATTCGGGAAAGAGATACCGAACGTGTCGCCATAAGCAAACTCTCCCAAATAAGCAATGCCTTCATCAGAAGTTGTGAATATCTGTTCTTTGTCTGCGGTCTGCAACCTAACAACCTCGTCTGGCACAACATTGTTGTTTTGGTCAAATACACGCAGCTTCACACCTTTCTTCTTCCTTTCTATTTTAGGCGTTTCTGCTTGTAGCACTGCTTTTTGTGCAGAAGTCGGCTGTTGCTTCGTCTCCAGTACGGGCGTACTTGTTTCTGGCAAAGGTATTGTTGTCGGCTCTTCCCTTTCAATTGTCTCTTTAGGCACGGCTGCAACATCTTTACCAACCCGCTCTTTACCTATCGGTTTCTGTTTGTCGCTCTTTTGTGGCGATACATTTATAGAAGGTTCTTCTATAGGCTTTGACACACGTTTTATAAAACCGCTATTGGGGTCTGTTGTGTTTTGGTGGGCAAACTTACAACCCCATCCTACGAGTACAAACTTGTAGCCGCTGCCTTCTGAGCGATAGAACACAAAACTGTAATCGGGAATTTCGAGAATGTCGTCAGTGTATGCTGCCAACTCCTTAGACTGTACAAGTTCCTTACGCACTGAGTTTATGTTCTTAGCAAGAGCGTTGGACAAGGACTTTTGCAATGCAGCTGGAGCCTCTGCAAAATTGCTGTATTCCGCATCGTCATCTGCATACCATATTATGCCTGTTGATTTGGTAGATATTTCTGCAAATAACGAAGCCTTTTTGCCGAGAAGCATACGCAGGCGCGAGTACACCGTGTTGTAGTTGAGCTTCAGCCGGAAGCTCAACTCGCCATTTCGCATTTTAAATATCTGTTTCATGGTGCTCGCATTTTATTTAGTGTTTACAGTAAAGCCCGCTTCACTCCATGCATCTGCAAGTTTTTTTACAATTTCTGCTCTCGGATACTCCTTCTTATTGTCAATTCCTAAGCATGTTTCCTTTTTGCTGTCAATGAATTTCTTCAACAGTCGCTGAGCGTATGGTATCTTATCAATATAATACGTCTCGTCGTCAGCCTCCAATGCCTTCAAGAGGGCTTTGGCATCTCTGCTCTCTTTTTTCTCAACAACCTTGAACACTCTTGCCAGTTCCTTCATTGTGTATTCGTAGTCGTCAAAGACATAAGCAATCTTTTCATAGTCTTTTTTGAAAGCAGCAAATTCTTGCGCATCAGCCTCTGTACTGTATTCCGGCAGCTTCATACTTTCCAACTTTACTTTGATGGCTCTGTATTCAGCTTGAGTGCATCCGTCTTCATAGGCTTTATACATCTCTATCATAGGAATGTATTTTTTGCCAATCTTCTTGACACGTATGCTGTCCTCATACAAATCCCTAAGGCTTTTATACTTTTTCATCACTTCTGTGAAGTTGTTGCTTTTCAACTTTATCTTTTCACGTTTGCTTAGTAGAGTTACGCTTCTTTCTAATTTAGCTAATGAATCGTCATTTTCCACTATTTTTACAGACAAGTCGATAATAGCCTCACCCAACTGTTTGGGGCTTTCGGTTTGGGCTGCCATCCCTAAGGGTAGCAGTCCAGACATTATAAAAAACAAGATCTTTCTCATAATTTCTATTTTTATTGTTATTGCCCAAGCACATCCCTGCCCTTCACCTTAGGCTTTTTCCCTATTTTTTCATCTGCTTCCACTTCTGCTTCCGCTTTTGCATCTACTTCCACTTCCGCTTTTGCATCTGCTTCTACTTCCACTTCCGTTTTAGTCGCTTCTTTCTTTGCAGACTCGGTGGTTGTTTTAGATTTTCGGGCTTTTATCAGAGCTTCTTTCAAATCCTTATACAACTGTTGCTCCTCTTCTTTATTCGTGTTTTTTAAGAGCAGCTGCAGTTCCTCTGCATCATAAAGTCCAGTATTCAGATAGGCTCTGCAATTCTTTTCCCATTCTACCATGAGAAGTTTTCTCTGCTTGTTCTTTTGGTCTATCTGCATTTTTACTTCTTCCAAACGTTTTTGCAACCCTTTTTTTGTCCGTTGCAGTTTTTCTACACTGTTGCCATTGTCTTTTGGCTTCTCTGCTGCTATTGACATCAGCGGAGCCATAAGCAACGAGAAGGCTATCAAAATTATACTCTTTCTCATGATGCTATTAGTTTGAGGGGTTGTTTACAAAGTTGTTCAATCGTGCTCTTGCTGACGGGTTTGTCGAAATCTCATCAAAGCGCATCTGGTCTTCGAGCAATGCCTCTATGTCGTTTGTCTGGCGGTAGTGTTGCTCAATGAGCAGTTCCAGTCGTTGATAGTATTGCTGCTCGATTGCGTATGATCGGCTGTCAAGATTTTCTACCTTTGCACGTATTGAAGGATTGTTGCAGAAATGCGACTTGTAGTAAGTCGAATTCTTTATCTGTGCTTTACGCTGACTGCTATTGTCACCGCTGAAGGCTTTGAGTGGGTGTGAGTATGATACCGATATACCGCTCAACTCCAGCATACCGAGCAACTGATGGTAAGCAGCAAAAAGGTTTGACGCATCTGTGAGATTGTTGTTGTTGTCTTGTCCTGCACTCTTGCTACGCAATAGGTTGAGTGCCGCCTCATAGTGGCTGACTGTACCTTTCGGATACGACTTCTGTTTGAACAACTTGTCAGAACCCGTTTTTAGATAACTGCATGAATTAGCAAAGAGGTAGCGTTGCAAAGCCATCTCTTCGTCCATCTTGAGCAATTCACCGTTGCTTGTGGTACGGTCGGTATGAATACCCACTTCTATTTTGTTGTAGCCGTCAACAGTCCACTTGCCTTCTGTACAGAGAGCTTTTATCTTTTCTTTCCATACATTGGCTTGCGGCGACTTTAATGTTGGCTCCTTTTCTGTCTCACCATCGATGTTGATGAACACCAAGCCGACCATAGCTCCTACTATAACAAGAGCTATTAATGCTAATTTTAGTATCTTCATAGTTTGTCTATTTTTTATTTAATTTTACTTTTGTTTTGGGCTTTTATATTGCTTAATTGCATTTTCTACACCACGCCAAGTTGTAACACCATTTAAATACTGTGCCATTTCTACGGCATGACCTTTAACTATGTTGTTATATGTTTTCTTTATCTTTTCCTGTTCATCTGTTTTAGTTTCTGCATGTATTAACACTGCTTTACCGTTCGTACCTATCAGAGGTTGACCAATTTTAACATCTATGTTTCCGTTTTTATCTTCCTTGAGAGTATCCGTTTTAGGAGTATCTGTTTTAGGGGTATCTGTTTTAGGGGTATCTGTTTTAGGGGTATCTGTTTTAGGGGTATCTGTTTCAGGAGTTTTCCCTTTTATCAGTTCGGAGAACCTTTGCTTAAGTGTAATATACATTGTCTGTTCTGATTTTAAGTCCTTGAAGCTACACATATCAGGCCCATAGATCTCTTTCTCTTCACCGTCTTTACGTAAAACCACCCAGTATTTAAACAGAGCTTCTGATGTAGAGTCATAAATTACTTTCGTTGTAAATGTGACATTGCCCAAAGTATCAATATTAACAACAGGTTCTTTTTCGCCTATTTGACATTTCACGTACAAACTATCTTTTATTTTGCGCCAAACATCCGGAGTCAAGTCTTTATCACGCGTAGATTTATCACATATGATAAACTTCACCGTCTTTGTCACTTCACAAAGGTTGTTCTCCGTGTCTGCATCGCTTGGAAACCACTTGTCCTTGAAAACGAAACCAAGAGCACATACAAGCACAATCGTCACAAGTGCGATAGCACTAACGATTTTCTTTAACTTGCCTTTTGCAGCACTATTGTCTTGAGGATTACCGGGGTTTAATTTTATCGTTCTTCCACCATTCGGCTTTCCGGGGCTTGCAACAACGACAGGATTATAAGTAGTATTATGCGTCCCTTGTCCACATGTACTACCGCCACTACCTTGGCGATCTCTTGGATTTCCTACCTGTGCCTTTGCTCTTAAATAAACTTTAATCTCACCCTTGCTTAAAACTCCATTCACCGTTTCGTAGTAATCAGATGTTATTCTATAGCTATAGTCTTCACGTTTTCCAGGAATGGTAACACTAAACCTATCTGTTACATCTTTATAAGAATACTCTTTACCATCTTTACGATTAGTCAATGTAATTTCTTTGCTTTTGTTTAACCCTGTGAAATCTATCTCTATGTTATTACCTTCTACCACAGGTATTATACATCTACCACCATCTGGTATGCGTGTGATGTCAAGTTCTGGATTCTTGATAGCAAAGTTAGCATTACCACTTTCTATACGTATTCTTTTATATATTTCTTTACCGACAAATGTATACGATTCGCTTGGAATGTTCAACTCTTCACCATCCTTTAGCATTTTGGGCATAATATTCTCAAAAGGTATTCTATTATTTCCATCACTGAACATAAAACTAATAGTGCGCTTCTCTTCACGGAAGCGATATGTAATCTCAACCTGCTCTCCAGATTGTGTGGCAATAATTTCTGTGCCTGCATCCCCGTTGAGCACCTGCTGATAGGTATAGTTCTTATCTATATCCAACTCTCCTTCACTTGGGTGTAAGTTGAAGACACGATCAGTCAAACGGACAGCACTAATGCGCTGTCCGTTATTTGTAATATACACACTATACAATACAAGCTCTACGGGGGGCTCCTCAATATTTTGTGGAGCATTACCGGCGAAGTGTACATCGTTATAGCCTTCATAGCTTTTACGGCAAGGCGCAGCAAGGTAAGAAGCCATATCGGTTTCTGTAGCCTTCACATAGCCACAACGCTTATTGACAAGTGTGGGGTCCACTGTGGCACACACATTACGCTGCACCTTATCATCCACCAAACGATAGTTGGCGAGTATTTCCGAATAATAATCCTGCATCAATACGGCAATGTTTTGATTGAGCATACCGTTGATGAAGTTACGCTCATAAAATTTGTCGTTGACAGCGTTCAGCAGATCGTAGACAGCACGATCGCTCTGACCTGTCAGAACCGACTCTATCTTCTTCTGACGCGGAATCAGAATGGATACGACAAGAATACCCGGACGACGGAACGAGTCGAGTATTCGTGTCACAAGGCTTATTGCCAACACTTTAGGCGCAAACGATACCGAATACAACTTTTCTCCTGCATTTAGGAAAGTGATGTTGTTGCGGTAGTCAAAGTCGAATTTGGCTTGGGCATAAAGTTCCTTTGCCGTAGGGGTATCGTAGAAGTGGGAGAATCCTGTAAGATTTCCAGAAATTATAAGTCCTATATTGTTCATCTGTTTTCTTGTTTTAATTGATTAACTATTAAAGAAGTCTCTAAGCGAATCAAAGAAGCCTCCAGTACGTCTTACCGATCCAACGTTTTTTTGAACCACACGCAATATTTTAAGCGAGTCGGTCTCGTCAAATGTATAGACATCACCAGGCATAAACCTACCTACACAGAACGGATACAGACCGACCTGGAAGCCTGTCTGCTTGTTGATGTCATACTTCTGGCACAGATCCTTTATAGAGGACAGCACAGCAGCATAGCCCTGTTCGTTCAGCATATTCTGAACAACGGTTTGGTCGACATAGTCGCCGAGAGTGTCGCTCTTGGTCAGAATGATATGTATGCCACACACCTTCTTCATCAACAACGGGTTCTTTGACAATAGCGAAGACACACAGTCGAGCACGTCGCTCTGCATTACGAACTGATGAGAGTCTTGGCCCATTTGTATGTTCTTCTGGTTTGTGGGGTCTATTACAAAGAAAATCAGTTTTCTGTTGTCATTTGACAGCAGACCGGCAGCTCCCGGTCCAAGGTCATCAAGGCTTGTCGGGTTGTTGATGGCTGCAAATTGTGCTGTCTTCTCTCCTGACATCTCTATGAACGAGATGTTGCTAAGACTTCCGTTTTCGTTGTTTATCTGAGCGTCTATAACCTGAATATATTTTTGGTCCGTTGCAGGGGGAAGCATACTATGACGTGCGTAGTTGCGCAGTTCTATAGCGTAACTGCCACCACCACCAGGTCCCTTCGGGTCGAACTTAAAACCAAGTTGCCCCGTAAGACTCATGAGTCCAGAAAGCACACACGTCTTTCCCGAACCAGACACGCCGAAAAAGAACACATCTGTGTTACCGTTCTGGCTACATGGATTTTCCAAGTGAGAAACAGGTAGGTCACGCTGTTCATGTTTAAGTGTAGGAAAGTACATATAAAAAGTGTTTGAGAGAAGAATGAGGAAAGTTTACTGGTTAT
>ENA-OOXT01000897-OOXT01000897.1-human-gut-metagenome-genome-assembly--contig:-NODE-897-length-21118-cov-2.248872_pt1 | contig 21118 bp, 20 predicted proteins | sample MGYA00241590_ERZ501349 | MGnify/ENA primary metagenome ERZ501349 (study PRJEB25962, sample SAMEA2042838) | human gut metagenome | biome: human gut; feature: human-associated habitat; material: faeces...
ATGGGCCTCGAAGAGGCGATTGTCCCCGCGAAGCGTTGTATCTTGTTGTAAAAGTTGTTCAAGTTGTTTTCCATGTGTCCACGTTGCATCACTCCATTTTCCGGAAGAACCTCTTTTTTGTTGATCCGATGGTTCGTGGGATATAGCCGAAACTACAGATCCAGCAGTTGGCGCAACTTCGGCATCCAGGCTTCGTTGGTGGCTACCGTCAGCACCTGGAAACCCAGCGCCTTGGCCGCATCCGTATTCTTGCGACTATCGTCAATAAAGAGACACTCCTCGGCATTGGCCCCTTCGCGCTGCAGCACCTGACGGAAAATCTCCGCATCGGGCTTGCAAATCCGCATCTCGTAGCTGAGGAAGAGGACGTCGAAATAGTCTGCGATGGACTTTTTGCGATCGGAGAAAGCACCACTACGCATAAATTCCATCATAAAAGGATTGGTATTGCTCAACAAACCCAGACGATAGGAGCTGCGCAGGGTCACGAGGTCGTCCAGCCGCTCGACAGGGACGCCATCGAAGAATCCCAGCCAGCAGTCGCGGGCCTGCTCCCGTGAGACCGCATGGCCTACCACCTCGCCCACACGCTGGCAAAACGTGTCGGCATCGATGCGGCCTGTCTCCAAATCGAGGAAGAAGTCGCGCTGACCATAGACTCCCATATAATAATCGGTATCAATACCGAGAGATCTGAAACGACGAAACGCCTCTTCGGTATTCTGGTCGAAGATGACGCCGCCCATGTCGAAATAGATGTTCTTAATCATACGTTGTGTTATCCTTACGTGATAATGTTCTCCTTATATATAGTAGCTTCTTAGTCCGCCGCCACTTTAAAGACAGCCTTGTGGATGAGCCCGTCAGCAATGCAGGGGGCATGACCGTCCTCGGGGAAGAAGATGACAAACTCGCCCGGTTTGAGGGTAATGAATCCGCGAACGGGAAGGCCATCGGACTTGGCAAAGTCGCGATCCTCGTCGAATGGGAGCGGGGGAAGGTCATCTACAGGCACAAAGCCGTAGGTCTCGGGGATGTTGAGCGGCAACTGGATATCCACCATCCGGCGATGATACTCCACGGCAGCATCCTCCCTACGCTTCCCGAGGTCGTCCTCCACATTGACATAGAGACGGTCGCCATGGATGGGATGACAGCCATTGGGCAGGGTCCGCAGGTCGTGGTGCTGAAGAAAAGCCACCACGTCGGCAAAGAGCGGGTTGAGGGCCACATAGCGGGCCAGATTTTCAATCTTATCTACTATCATTTTCTCTTTTCCTTTGATTAGAGAATGCAAAATTAGGCATTTTATGTCAGAGAATGCGCTCAAAGGGGCAAAACATGCAGGTCAGACCGCTCGATTCATCCCTATTTCACAAAATATCGCTACCTTTGCATCAGCATTGCGAGATCCACTTGCCATAGAATTCAAGAAGAGGAAAAGAAATATGAGATGAGAAAAAGAATTCGGGATGCGTAATGGATTTCGAGAGAAAAACTAAAAGAGAGAAATGAAAAGAAATGAGATTTGCTATGTAGCCATCGTGGCCATCATCGGCGCCTCGCTGCTATTGGGCTTTGCCGAAGAAGTGTTTCATACGGACCTTGGCGGTCTGAAGTGGGCGGCCCACTGGGTGTCGTCGCCCGTCGCGCTGGCTATCGGCTTCGCCTTTGCGCTGCTGCTGGGCAAGGCCTTCCCAGCATTCAACAAGACCATGTCGAAGAAGCTACTGCAATATTCCGTCATCGGACTGGGCTTTGGCATGAACGTCGATAAGGCGCTGGCTTCGGGCAGCGAGGGCATGATCTTCACCATCGCAAGTGTCTTTGGCACCTTGGGGCTGGGCTGGTTCTTTGGCCGCAAACTGCTCCACGTGGATTCGCAGACCAGCTATCTGCTCAGTTCGGGCACGGCCATCTGTGGTGGTTCGGCCATTGCTGCCGTCGGTCCAATCATCAAGGCCAAGGCGGAGAGCATGAGCGTGGCCCTCGGCGTAGTGTTTGTGCTCAATGGCATCGCCCTCTTTCTCTTTCCCTACATCGGCGACGCCCTGGGCATGACGATGAAGCAGTTTGGCATGTGGGCCGCCATCGCCATCCACGACACCTCCTCCGTCGTGGGAGCCGGCGCGGCCTACGACCAGATGCACCCCGACTGGATCGCCTCGCAAGGAGTGAGCGCCCTCGAAGTGGCAACGACCATCAAACTGACGCGTGCGCTCTGGATCGTGGTCCTGGCCCTGGTCACCCCGTTCTTCTTCCGTCAGACCCTCGCCCAAGCCGAGGGAAAAGCAAAACCTTGGTACAGTTGCGTACCGAAATTTATCCTCTGGTTTATCGTCGCCATCCTTTTCAACACCTACGTGCTGAGCAACGCCTCGATGATCGGCGAGACGGCAGCCAATATGGGCAGCCAGTTTAGTGGCGCCATCAACAAACTCGCCAAGCACCTCATCACGCTCTCGCTCTTCTTCATCGGTGCCTCGCTCACCCGCGAGACGCTCCGCAGCGTGGGCATCAGACCATTGGTGCAGGGCGTATTGCTCTGGATCAGCATCAGCAGCATCAGCCTCGCCTATATCTTCTGGTTGGGATAAAAAACTAAAAATGGAAAAGGTCATGAAAGCCTTGTCGCTGCTGGAACTCAACACCCTCGTCGGGGAGGTGATAGGCCAGACCCTAAGCCGCTGCTACTGGGTGGAGGCCGAACTCTCAGAGGTGAGGGAGCGCGGGGGCCATTGCTATATGAGCCTTGTGGAGAAGGACGAGGGGCGCAACACGCCAGTGGCACAGGCGCAGGCCCGCTGCTGGCGCAACCGCTGGGGAGTGATGCGCCCGTATTTCGAGCGGGTGACGGGGCGGCCGCTCCGCGCCGGAATGAAGGTGATGCTGCAGGTGCGCGCACAATTTCATCCGCTCTACGGTTTTTCCTGGATTGTGGAAGACATCAACCCCGAGTATTCTCTCGGCGACATGATGCGCCATCGGCAGGAGATCCTGCGCATACTAAAGGAAGAGGGCGTGATAGACCTCAACAAGCAGATTCCCCTGCCCGTCTTTGCCCAGCGTATCGCCGTCGTCAGCAGCGAGACGGCAGCAGGCTACGGCGACTTCAAGAACCAACTGGAGCACAACGAGAGGGGACTGAAGTTTGCCACCCGCCTCTTCCCCGCCACCATGCAGGGCGAGACCGTGGAAGCATCTGTCATCGAGGCCCTCAACGCCATCTTTGACGAAGCCGACCATTTCGACGTGGTGGTCATCATCCGTGGCGGAGGAGCCGTGGCAGACCTGAGCGGTTTCGACTCGCTGGCACTGGCAGAGAACGTAGCCAACTTCCCTCTGCCCATCATCACGGGTATCGGCCACGAGCGCGACGAAAGCGTCATCGACTTCGTCTCGCACACACGGGTGAAGACGCCGACGGCAGCTGCCGCCTTCCTCATCGACCATCTGGAGACGACCTACGACAAGGTGATGAGCGCACAGGACTTCGTCGCTCACTACGCCAAGGAACGCATGGCGACGGAGAAGCAGCGACTGCACACGCTTTCCGCTACCATCACGTCGCTATTCTCCGTCGTCAAGGTGCGACAGGAGGCACGCCTCGCCCACCTGGGCGACCGGCTGACGCATAGCGTGGAACAGAGGCTCAAGGACGAGAGACATCACCTCAGCCTGCTTGCCACCAACCTCCAGCCTCCCTTGGAAAGACGGCTGATGAAAGAGCACCACCATCTCGACCTGCTGGAACAGAAAGCCCGCGCCCTCGACCCGCGCCTGCTGCTGAAACGCGGCTACAGTCTGACGCTCCATGAAGGAAAGGTGGTGAAAGACGCGAAGCAGCTTCGCCCAGGGAACCTCATCGAAACCCACCTGGCGCAAGGCCGAATCCGATCGAAAGTAGAGGAATAGCACCACAAGCTGCAAAAACATACGCCTACTGATTGGATTCTCAAAAAAAAAGCCTATCTTTGCAGAAGATAGGCTGCACCTCGGCATAACGAGCAAGCAAGCTTGACGTTCTGCGCTCGGTTTGCACTATCTTTGCATAAGAAATCAGTACACGGCGAAGAAGAAAACAAAGCAAAATATGAAAAAGATATTATTGTTAGGCTCAGGTGAATTGGGCAAGGAATTTACCATCGCTGCCAAGCGTGCCGGCCAGTACGTCATCGCTTGCGACAGTTACGACAATGCACCCGCCATGCAAGTGGCTGACGAGCGCGAGGTCTTCAGCATGCTGGACGGAGACGCCCTGGCAGCGGTCGTGGCCTGCCACCGCCCCGACATCATCGTGCCCGAGATCGAGGCCATCCGTACCGAGCGTCTCTTCGAGATGGAGGAGCAGGGCATACAGGTCGTCCCCTCGGCCAAGGCGGTCAACTTCACAATGAACCGCCGCGCCATCCGCGACCTTGCAGCCAAGGAACTGGGACTGCGGACGGCCAAATACTTCTATGCCAAGACGTTCGACGAGTTTAAGAAGGCTGCCGACGAGATCGGATTCCCGTGTGTGGTGAAGCCGCTGATGTCGTCGAGTGGTCACGGACAGAGCTACGTCCACAACGACGACGAGCTCGAGCAAGCCTACAAGGACGCCATGGAGGGAGCGCGCGGCGACGTCCACGAGGTCATCATTGAGGAGTTTATCGACTTCGACTCGGAGTTCACGCTCCTCACGGTGACACAGAAGCACCCTCTTCTGCCCGCCCATCGGCCACACACAGAAAGGCGGCGACTACCGCGAGAGCTGGCAACCCTTTGCCCTCCCTGCCGAGGCGCTGAAACAGGCAGAGCATATCGCCGACGAGGTGACACGCGCCTTGACGGGCTACGGACTGTGGGGTGTGGAGTTTTTCCTGACGAAAAAGGGAGAGGTCATCTTCTCCGAACTCAGCCCGCGTCCCCACGACACAGGTATGGTGACACTCTCACACAGCACCAACTTCAGCGAGTTTGAACTCCACCTGCGCGCCATCCTCGGCCTCGACATCCCCGCCATCCATCTGGAGCACAACGGCGCTTCGGCCGTGATCCTCTCGGGTGTGGAAAGCGAGGAGCCACTCGACTACCAACTCGACGCACTTTGCCATGAAGACCGCACGCGGGTGCGCATCTTCGGCAAGCCGACCGCACACGTCGGAAGGCGCATGGGCGTGGCACTCTGCTACGACGAGGTGGGGTCGGACATCAACGCCTTGCGCGAAAAAGCCAAGCGGGTGGCACAGACGGTGCTCGGCACAGACCCCTATATGAAGAAATAAGAACGCAGCAACGGAGGAAAGCAAAGAATGCTTGGAAAAATCATTCCGCTATCGAAGATCACAGACCGACGCGGCAATCTCACCGTGGCAGAACAGTTGAAAGACGTGCCGTTCGAGGTAAAGCGGGCCTACTGGGTCTATGACGTACCTGGCGGCGAAAGCCGTGGCGGACATGCCCACAAGCAGTTGTACCAACTGATCGTGGCCTTGAGTGGCAGTTTCACCGTCAATCTCGATGACGGCAAGGAACGGCAGAGCTATCTGCTCAACCACCCGTGGGAGGGTCTGCTCATCACGCCAGGCATCTGGCGCACCCTCGACGACTTCTCTACGGGAGCAGTCTGCCTCTGTCTGGCCTCGGAACTGTATGAGCCAGAGGACTACATCTACGATTACGAGGAATTTCTCAAGTACAAAGGATGTTCGAGATAAAGCGCTATGAGCCCTCGCACGAGCAGGCTTGGAATGACTTCGTGGCTCGGTCGAAGAATGGCACATTCCTCTTCGACCGCCGATTCATGGACTACCATAGCGACCGATTCGCGGATAGCAGCCTGATGATCCTGCGCAAAGGGCGCATCTATGCCTTGCTGCCCGCCAACCGCGTCGGCGACACACTCCACTCCCACCAGGGACTGACCTACGGAGGACTACTGACAGACGCCAAGGCGACGGCGGAGGGAGTCATGGAGGCCTTCGACGCACTCAACGCATGGCTCCGGAACGAGGGAGTGAGGCGAGTGACTTACAAGGCGATGCCATGGATCTACCATCGGCTGCCCGCCGAAGAAGACCTCTATGCGCTGACACAGGTCTGCCACGCCCGCTTGCTGACACGCGAGATATCCTCCACCATCCTGCTGCAACAACCGCTCCGCTTCACAGAGTCGCGGAAGTCGGGACTAAGAAAGGCCCTGCGCGAGGGACTCTACATGGAAGAGAGCGGTGATTTGGCTGCCTTCTGGCAGATGCTCGACGACAACCTCGCCTCGCGCCACCACACCCACCCGGTCCACTCGCTCGACGAGCTGCGCCTGCTGCAAGGGCGATTTCCCCAGCAGATACACCTATACCTTATATATAATAAGGAGAAAGAACCAGTGGGAGGAACTTGGGTCTTCGACACTGGACAGGTGGTCCACACGCAATATATCGCCTCAACGAAGGAGGGAAAAGCGCATGGTGCACTCGACCTGCTCTTCGACGAACTGATCAACCGTCGCTATCGCGAGGGTATCTATCTCGACTTCGGCAAATCGACAGAGGAGGGCGGACGGGTGCTCAACGAGCATCTGATATTCCAAAAAGAAGGATTCGGAGGACGCGGCGTCTGCTACGACACCTACGAGTGGGAACCATAACGGACTGAAAGAAAGGCTGTCCGACAACGGGAGACCCAACATCTTGTCTTGTATAAAAGCATGATAGAATACTTATCATTACAGAAAATCAACGCCCTGCATGAGCAGGAGATCGTGGAAGCCGTAGAGAAAGTGGTCCGCAGCGGATGGTATCTGCACGGGCAGGCCACGGAACGCTTCGAGCGCCACTATGCCGACTTTATCGGCACACGTCATTGCATCGGCTGCGGCAACGGGCTGGATGCGCTGACGCTCATCTTCCGTGCCTACAAGGAACTGGGCGTGCTGCATGACGGCGACGAGATACTGGTGCCAGCCAACACCTTTGTGGCCTCCATCCTCTCCATCACGGAGAACGGACTGCAACCCATACTGGTGGAGCCCGACTACGAGACCTTGGAGATAGACGAGCGTCTCATCGAAAGCCACATCACGGATCGCACGCGGGCCCTGCTGTTGGTGCACCTCTATGGTCGCTGCGCCTATACGGACGAAGTAGCGGAACAGTGCCGACGCCACGGCCTGCTGCTCATAGAGGACAACGCACAGGCTCATGGTTGCCGCTACGGTAACAAGCGGACGGGGTCCCTGGGCAATGCGGCTGCCCACAGTTTCTATCCAGGCAAAAACTTAGGAGCCATGGGAGACGCAGGAGCCGTGACGACCAATGACGACCAACTGGCGCAGATGGTACGCGCCTTGGGCAACTACGGATCTTCACGAAAGTACGTCTTCGACTACGTGGGCCGCAACAGTCGGCTCGACGAGATACAGGCGGCTCTGCTGGACGTGAAGTTGAAATACCTGGACGAAGACAACAAGCGTCGACAACAGATAGCCGACCGTTTCTACCGCGAGATCGACAACCCTCGCATCACGCTGCCAGGCAAGAGACGGTGGCTGAACGGGGAGGAGGACAACGTCTTTCACATCTTCCCCATCCTCTGCGCGGACCGGGATGCCCTGCAATCCTACCTGAAGGAGAAAGGGGTGCAAACGCTCATCCACTACCCCATCCCACCACATCGCCAACGTTGCTATGCGGAGTGGGGAGATCTTTCACTCCCCGTGACGGAGCGCATCCATCGAGAAGAACTGTCCCTGCCCTGCAACCAGACGATGAGCGACGACGAGACGGATCTGATCATCGACCTACTGAATGGGTTTGGCCACTCATAGTTGACAAGGTGGACTCAGAGCAAAATAGGCAAAACGATGCGCAAGCAGCCATGGAGAGGTTGTGGAAACAAAGCGTTTTTTAACGGTTGTGGACAGCTTCCCCTCTTGTGTGGTCGGATAAAAAGCCGTACTTTTGCAAGTTGAAATCAAACAGAAATGCCAATAGACAACAAACAAAAAACACTTGAGCTGGGCACGCGCCCGGTGGGACGACTGCTTTGGCAGTACGCCTTGCCCGCCATGGTAGCCATGGTGGCCTCATCATTGTATAATATCGTTGACAGAATCTTTATAGGACAGATCGTGGGTCCTGACGCCATCGCTGGCTTGGCCATCACCTTCCCCTTCATGAACCTTAGTGGTGCGTTTGGCGCAGCAGTTGGCATCGGTTCTTCCACGGCCATCTCCATCCGACTGGGACAACGCGACTATGAAGGCGCGGAGAATCTGCTGGGCAACACGGTGACACTCAACCTCATCGTCGGCATCTCCCTGGGGCTGATCTGTCTTCTGTTCATCGACCCCATCCTGCGTTTCTTTGGCGCAAGCGACACCACGCTGCCCTATGCACGCAGCTACATGGAGGTGATTCTCCTGGGCAACGTCGTCACCCACATGTACTTGGGCCTGAACGCAGTACTCCGTGCGGCGAGCAAACCCGAGAAGGCCATGTACGCCACCATCTTCACGGTATTGATCAACGTCGTGCTCGACATGCTATTTATATGGTGGCTTGGCTGGGGCATACGCGGCGCTGCTTTTGCCACGGTCATCTCCCAGTTGCTGGCGATGTGCTACCAGCTTCGTCTGTTCAGCAACAAGCACGAAATGCTACACCTTAAGCGAGGTATCTATAGCCTGCGTGCCGATTTGGTGAAGAACATCATAGGTATCGGCGTATCACCTTTTCTCATGAATGTGTGTGCATGCATGGTGGTGATCTTCATCAACAACCGCCTGGTCGATTATGGAGGAGACTTGGCGGTAGGCGCATACGGTATCGCCTACGGCATCGCAATGATGTTCGTGATGTTTGTCATCGGACTCAACCAGGGCATGCAGCCCATCGCGGGATACAACTACGGAAGTCAACAGATCGACCGACTGATGCGGGTGCTGAAACTCTCCATCATCGGAGCTACTTGTATCATGGTATTGGGCTGGTCTATCGGCATGTTCTGTCCGGAACTCGTCGCGCGGATGTTCACCACCGACGAGAATTTGATACGCCATAGTGCCAACGCCATGCGTATCGTGATGCTCGTCTTCCCCATCATCGGCTACCAAATGGTGATCACCAACTTCTTCCAATGTATCGGAAAGGTGAAGATCAGCATCTTCCTCTCCCTCAGCCGACAACTCATCATCCTGCTGCCCATGCTCGGCATCCTGCCTCTGTTCTTTGGTCTGAACGGCGTATGGGCTGCCATGCCAGTGAGCGATGCATCCGCAGCTGTCATCGCAGCTGTGGTCATGTTTGTCTTTATGCGGAAATTTAAACTGAAAGCAACATCCCAAAACAATGGATAAGCAACTCATCATCAACGTAGGACGGCAGGTCGGATCGGGTGGTCTGATCATAGCCAAGATGCTTGCCAAGGCATTCGACTGCAAATTCTACGACAAGGAGATACTCAACCTTGCCGCACAGGAGAGCGGTTTCTCCGAAAAGTTCTTTGAAAAGAACGACGAGACGAAGGAGTATCTGCGCAGTCGGTTCCACATCCACGTGCCCCTGCTCGGCGAGTCGAGTTTCTACAATAGCGACTTCTCGCAAGAAGGACTATACAAGTTTCAGAGCGAGGCTATCAGAAAGGCCGCACAAGAGGGTCGCTGCGTCTTCGTGGGACGTACGGCAGACTACATTCTCCGCGACATGAAGGAGAAAGTAGATGTCTTCGTCACTGCCGACCTCAACGACCGTATCGAAGCGGTGGCAAAGAGACACGGACTGAGCCGCACGGAGGCCAAGAAGTACATACAGAACAAGGAGGCCACACGCGCCGGATACTACAATTACTATACAGGAAAGAAGTGGGGCGCGGCGGAGAGCTATGACCTCTGCGTCAACACCTCCGTCCTGGGCATGGAGCAGACGGCACAGTTTATCGAACAATTCATCCGCCAACGTCCATGAAGCGTATCGGTATCATCAGCGACACCCATGGCTATTGGGACGAAAGGTACGAACAGTACCTCGGCGAGTGTGATGAGATCTGGCACGCCGGAGACATCGGATCGATGGAGGTAGCGGACCGCTTTGAGGCGATGAAGCCCATCTTCCGTGCCGTGCATGGCAATATCGACGGAGGCGACGTGAGGCGCTGCTATCCCGAACGGCTACGCTTCCGTTGTGAGGAGGCCGACGTACTGCTGAAGCATATCGGCGGCTATCCTGGCAACTACGACCGGTCGGTGGCGCACACGCTCTATGCCATGCCACCCGACCTCTTCGTCTGCGGCCATTCGCATATCCTAAAGGTGATGCACGACAAGACGCTGAACCTCCTGCACATCAACCCAGGAGCGGCAGGTCTGCAGGGCTGGCAACCAGAACGAACACTCGTCAGGCTGACCGTCGATGGCAAGCAGTTTAAAGACTGCGAGGTCATCACGCTGGGAGAGAGAAGAAAGTCCGCATGGACATAAAAGGAACCTATCGAAATATCAAAAAAAGACATAACAAATGAAAACCTATCTCGTGACAGGTGCTGCCGGATTCATCGGCGCCAACTTCATCAAATATCTCCTCCACGACAAGTATAAGAACGAGGAGATCAAAGTCATCGTGCTCGACGCCCTCACCTATGCAGGCAACTTGGGTACTATCAAAGACGACATCGACGGTAAGCGTTGTGTCTTCGTCAAAGGAGACATTCGCGACCGTGCCCTGGCCGACCAACTGTTCGGCGAGTATGATATAGACTATGTGGTAAACTTCGCCGCAGAGTCGCACGTGGACCGCTCCATAGAAGATCCACAGCTCTTCCTTTCCGTTAACATCCTGGGCACACAAAACTTGCTGGACGCTGCCCGTCGCGCATGGGTCACAGGCAAGGACGAACAGGGATATCCGACGTGGAAGCCAGGAAAGCGCTACCATCAGGTTTCGACCGACGAGGTCTATGGTTCTCTGGGCGACGAGGGCTACTTCACGGAGAAAACGCCCTTGTGCCCCCACAGTCCCTATTCGGCCAGCAAGACTTCCGCCGACATGATCGTCATGGCTTATCATGACACGTATCATGCACCAGTGAGCCTCACACGCTGTTCCAACAACTACGGTCCTTACCACTTTCCCGAGAAACTGATCCCGCTCATCATCAACAACATCCTGGCTGGCAAATCGCTGCCCGTCTATGGTAAGGGTGAGAATGTACGCGACTGGCTCTATGTGGAGGACCATTGCAAGGCCATTGACCTGGTAGTGCGCGAAGGCAAAGAGGGAGAGGTCTATAATGTAGGTGGTCATAACGAGATGAAGAACATCGACATCGTGCGCCTGACAATCCGCACCATTCATGACATGATGGAGAAAGACAAGGCATTGCGCTCGATATTGAAGAAGCAGGTACGCGACGCTGCGACAGGTGACATAGACATCAGTTGGATCAACGACGACCTGATCACCTTCGTGGCCGACCGACTGGGACACGACCAGCGCTACGCCATCGACCCGACGAAGATCAAGAAAGAACTGGGCTGGCAACCGGAAACGAGGTTTGCCGACGGTATCGTGAAGACCATTCGCTGGAACCTGGAGCACCAAGACTGGATAGAGGAGGTGACATCGGGCGACTACCAGAAATATTACGACGAGATGTATGGCGACGAGCGGCATGGACGCACTCTCTAAGGAGTTGCACGACTTCCTCTGCCGACTGGGTGAGCACCCGGAACAGGTCAGCGACAAACTGCAAGGTTATACGCAGGTCCTCCTCCAACTGCTTACCCCTGCCGACGAACTGCTCGTCAAAGGTCGTTACGGCATCTTGGGCGGCACCAAAGAGAGCATAGCTCAACTGGCCAATCGATTCAACACCGACGAGAATACGGTAGAAGCCGTACTACAGCAATGTCTAAGGAAAATAGCCATCACGCCGGAATGGCAGGACATCAAAGCGCTGACGCAACTCAAAGCCATCCGATTGAAATAGGGTGTAGGCGACAAACTGGTCGCCCACTCCCTACGAACTAAAACAATATGGAAAAGAAAATCAATTACGAAGCCGCACTCTCCGAAATCGAAGAGATAGTCAACAAGATGGAAAACGACGAGTTTGACATCGACCAACTCTCCGTAAACCTAAAGCGTGCACAGACGCTTATCAAACTTTGCCGGGACAAGCTGACCAAGACCGACGCTGAAATCAAGAAACTTCTCGGCGAAGAAAAGGAGTGAGCAGAGGGAAATGAACGGGCCAAAAATAGAGGGGAAAAAAGAAAACTGAAAATAAAGCCCTTATATTTTGCCCGTGTAATTTAAAATCATTACCTTTGCAAGCAAATAACAAAAACCAAAAAAATAGATTTAGCGTATTATGAAAGATTTGGATTGGGGCAGCCTTACCTTTGGCTACGTGCCCACAAACTACAATGTTCGTTGCTACTATCACAACGGAAAGTGGGGAGAGATTGAGGTTTCTTCCGATGAGTATGTCCACATCCACATGGCATCTACCTGCCTGCACTATGGCCAGGAGGCCTTCGAGGGTCTGAAAGCATACCGTTGCCCGGACGGCAAGGTACGCGTATTCCGCCCCGAGGAGAACGCAGCACGTCTGCAGAGCACCTGCCGTGGTATCGTCATGCCGGAGCTTCCCACCGACCTTTTCGTTGAGATGGTAGAGAAAGTAGTGCGCCTGAACCAGGACTTCATCCCTCCCTACGAGAGCGGCGCTACCCTCTATCTGCGTCCATTGCTCGTCGGTACGTCAGCACAGGTCGGCGTTCACGAGGGTCAGGACTATCTCTTCCTTATCTTCGCAACTCCCGTAGGTCCGTACTTCAAGGGCGGATTCAGCACCAACGCTTACGCCATCACGCGCGAGTTTGACCGCGCAGCACCGTTCGGAACGGGTAAGTACAAGGTGGGTGGCAACTATGCCGCTTCCCTCCGCGCTCACAAGATTGCCAAGGAGAAGGGTTATGCTTCAGAGTTCTACCTCGACGCCAAGGAGAAGAAGTACGTCGATGAGTGTGGCGCTGCCAACTTCTTTGGTATCAAGGAGAACACCTACATCACGCCGAAGTCTTCTTCCATCCTCCCCAGCATCACTAACAAGAGCTTGATGCAGATTGCCGAGGATTTGGGCCTGAAGGTGGAGCGTCGCCCCATCCCCGTAGAGGAGCTTGCTACCTTCGAGGAGGCTGGCGCCTGCGGTACCGCCGCTGTCATCTCTCCGATCTCTCGTCTCGACGATATCGACGAGGGCAAGAGCTACAACTTCGGTGAGAAGCCCGGACCCATCTCTACGAAACTCTACGAGACACTTCGCGGTATCCAGTATGGCACCATCGAGGACAAGCACAACTGGACGCGTGTCGTCATTGAATAGAAGATACTAAAAGTATAAGATAAAGATTAAAAACAATCCGATGCCTCTGACTTGTGACAAGCCGGAGGCATCTTTTTTATACGGACCCGGGAACGGATCTCATATTATAATAAGGTACAGGAGAAAAACGGATGGGTACAAAAAAGATGAGTAAAGGAAAAACCTAATCTCACCTGCTAATTGTGTCGACACTTGGATTCGAACCAAGGACCCCCACCATGTCAAGGTGATACTCTAACCAACTGAGCTATGCCGACTCTATATTCTTCTTCAACCTTGTTTGCTTTGCAAACGAAGTTCTCAAAAGCGGGTGCAAAGATACGACTTTATTTTCAAACCTCCAAAACTTTTAGCCATCAATTAACTTATCTTAATATATTAAAGAACAAAAGAGCATGATCGCCGGGCGCAATCTCGTAAAAGAATGGGCTTTTCTTGCGTGTAAGATTTTTAATTACTACCTTTGCGCTCTAATATCAAAATTATGGGAAAAGGAAAACTGGCTAAATTCGCAGAAATGGAGACGTTCAAGAACGTCTTCCAATATCCGTATTCAGTTATCGACGACGTGCCCTTCGAGATGAAAGGACACTGGCGCGAGCAGTACTTCGGCAATGACAACCCCATCGTCCTGGAATTAGGGTGTGGTAAGGGGGAATATGCCGTGGGACTTGCTCGGATGTTTCCCAACATCAACTTCATCGGCGTGGATATCAAGGGGGCTCGGATGTGGACTGGAGCCAAGATGGCCATAGAGGAAGGCTTGACCAATGTGGCATTCCTGCGCACGAACATTGAGATCATTGACCGCTTCTTCGCTCCCAATGAGGTACAGGAGATATGGCTCACATTCAGCGACCCTCAGATGAAAAATGCACGCAAGCGACTTACCTCTACCTACTTCATGGAGCGCTATCGCCATTTTCTGACCGATCGTGGCCTGATTCATCTGAAGACCGACTCCAACTTTCTCTTCACCTACACCACCTATATGGTAGAGCGAAACCAACTCCGTGTGTTGCTCCGGACGGAGGACTTGTACCATACGGAAGGCCTTGACGAAGCTACCCGCGAGATACTGGGCATACACACCTACTACGAGAACCAGTGGATTGAGCGTGGACTGAATATCCGATATATGAAGTTTGAGCTCCCACACGAGGGTGAGTTGACGGAACCCGACGTAGAGATACCGCTCGACGAATATCGGTCTTACCACCGAACGAAGCGTTCGTCAAAGGACACGGCAAAATAGTTTATCACAAGGCCACTATCCGTTGTGGCCAGTTTGTCCTGACCGAGGGTGTGCCATCAACCGCTATGAAGCAATCTTGCGCATAGCAAAAAGGCACACCGTCTATTCATTTATATATATCCATACTACGATGAGGTATCACAACAAAAGCGTTTTCACACTCCTATTATTGCTCTTACCGACCCTTGTCGTCATGGGCAAAGAGACTTCCAACAGCCGACAAGCCAGAAAGATATTCGACCACACCTACCAAATGGTCTATGGACGGCAGGGAAGCACGCTTAGCTATAGCGTCAACATCATCGGTCTGTACAAAGCCGCTGGGACGATATGGATGCAAGGGAAGAAAAGTCGTTCGGAAGAAAAAAGATATAGTATATGGAACGACGGGAAGACCTACTACAAAGTGGACAAAGTCAAGAAGAAGGTGGAGATCTACAGGGCAAACGATCCGGAACGTGACAAATACAGCGGAATGTTCAACTTCGACGCCGACAACTTCGTCTATAGCGTGAAGGCTGCGGGCAACACCTTTGTCGTGTCGCTGGACGCCAAAGAAGGCGTGAAAGGCATCAAGCACATCAAAGCCATCATAGACAAAAGGACGCGCGCCCCACTCAGCCTGCGTCTCAAGTTCGGAATCATCTGGGTAACGGTCAAGATCACCCACTTTAAGAGTGGCGGCATATCGGCCAGCACCTTTGCCTTTCCGAAACACCGTTACCATAACTATAAAGTGATCGACAACCGATGAGAGACGGGGCGCAAGCCTCCACCCTCCACGACATCAAACATCAGAGAATATGAAAGACAACAGAGACGCGCTGGACTACGGCGAAATGCGTGTATCGAAGCTGTTTTACAAACTGTTCTTCCCCACCCTTCTCGGACTGCTGTCCTCCGTACTGCTCAACCTTGCCGATGGCATCTTCGTAGGACAAGGCGTGGGCAGCGACGCCTTGGCTGCCATCAACATCGCCGCCCCGATGTTCTTGGTATCTACTGGCATAGCCCTGATGTTTGGTAGCGGAGCAAGTATCGTCGCCGCAGTACACCTGAGCAAGGGCAACCGGAAAGCCGCCAACATCAATGTGACCCAGGCCTTCACGGTGGGACTGCTCCTAATGCTGACGATTGTCGTCATCGTCAATGTCTTTCCTCGACAGACGGCCGCACTCTTTGGTGGAAGCGAGGCGCTCTATCCTTTGGTGCACGACTACTTGTTTTGGGTCAGCCCATGCTTCTGCTTCATGATCATCAATATTGTGGGAACGTTCGCAATTCGCCTGGACGGATCACCCAATTTCTCCATGACCATCAACACACTGTCGGCACTGGTCAATATCGTACTCGACTGGCTATTCATCTTCCCATTGGATATGGGAATCAAGGGAGCTGCTATAGCCACCTCCATCTCGGGAATACCCGGCATGGTACTGGTGGCATGGTATTTCTGGGGACATAGCAACCAACTAAGGCTCTACCGCCCTAAGTTCTCACAAACCGCCCTACACCTCACGGCACGCAACTGCGGGTACATGCTCCGCCTGGGCTTCCCTACATTTATTGCCGAGACCGCCATCTGTTGTATGATCATCACGGGCAACTATATGTTTATCGGACGACTTCACGAGGACGGCGTGGCAGCTTTTAGCGTCGCATGCTACCTCTTTCCGATGATTTTCATGTTTGGCAACGCTATTGCCCAGACAGCCCTGCCTATCGTGAGCTACAACTACGGAAAAGGCAACCAAGACCGAATCCGTCAGACCCTCCATATCTCTGCTGGACTATCTGTCGGTCTGGGACTGGTCATGACAAGCGTCGGTATCCTGCTGGCACCACAGATTGTCAACCTCTTCATCGACGGCACCTCACCCGCCAACGCTATCGGACATGCGGGTTTGCCGCTCTTCCTGACCTCCAGCCTACCATTCACTGTCAACGTGGTCCTTATCGGCTACCTGCAAAGTCTGGAGCGCTACAAGGCCGCCACATTCTTTATGCTGCTGCGAGGCTTCGTGCTCATCATCCCCAGCTTCATCCTGCTTCCAGAGTTACTTGGCAACACAGGACTTTGGCTCGCCGAGACCGTAGCCGAGACACTGACACTTGTCGTCCTCATCGGATTTCTACTGTGGAACCGGAAATAAAGAGACATCAGCAAGAGACAAAGGAATCACAAACAAAGGCCCAACCCATCCTTTGGCGGCGTCAAGTTCATCATTGCCTACAGGCAATAGCTCACTACCGTCAAAAAATGGGCTTGGCCCAGTGTCATTATTATATAATGGATAGTTCTAAAGGACAAGACGTTCTTCAGGAACCACCCCTATTGACACGCGTTTATCAAGTAAGAAAACTCGATCAATAGTCATCACCATCATCGGAGACGCCCTCGCGAGCCATCTTCTCCAGTTCCTCGGGACTAGCCTCGTAGGTAGTGCGGTAACTTTCCTCCGTGAGCTTATCCTCATCGAAATAATCGTCATCGTCGTCGTCACTATCAAAGCCCTTTGTCTCTGGCAACTCCTCATCCTCGTTGTCATCCTCCGGCATGTCGTCGCCCCCCTTGTCAAGTAGAGAATCTTCGGGCTCGAAGCGCACTCTAACTCGCTCTACCGCAGGCTTAGCCTTGGCAAAGATAGCCTCGGTCCATCCACCCTTGGGCACTTCCAATACCTCGAAGCCGTCTTCTACCTTTTTCTGATACATACCGCCAGGGCGCTTGAGACGCGAAGTGGGCAGCGTGGTCGTAGAGATATCAAAACCACTTTCGATGATATCCTGGACCGACTGCGGAAGGCTCTCCCATCCTCCACCAAAATTGCCAGCCAGCACCTCGATCAATTTGGCAGCGGAAATGTGGCGAATATTCTCATAGGTGAGGTCCGTAATACGGACGATGGGCTTCTTCTTGACAGCCAGCTTCACCTGCACATTCTCATCCATGCGGACTGGGGCCACCTTGAACCCACGGTCCTCATACTTCTGAACCACCTCCGGCGTGTCAATGGTCAACTCCTCCACATCGAACGCACTACGAAGCACGCTCAAGTAATGGCTGCGATTGTCCTTTAAGTCAGCATCGCGCGCTGCAATCTGCCAAAGATGGAACACGTCTGCCTCCTGCAAACCCCATGCGCTACTCTTCGTTAAAGTCTTCAAACTCAACTTGTTGCTTGATTTCATTCAGTATTTTCTTATTGTTTTTATCCTTGTTAGTTACCGAAAACCTCTGTTTCGTGCTGCAAAAGTAGCATTAAAAGCCAAAACATCAAACATTTCACGATGAAAAATTTAAATCGCGCGCATTTATTTTGGAGTATGCTCAAGAGTTTGTAACTTTGCAAGTATGGAACCATTAGCAGAGCGAATGCGCCCGCGTACCCTTGATGCATACGTCGGGCAGAAGCACATTGTGGGAAAAGGGGCGGTACTGCGGTCTATGATAGACAGCGGTCGCATCGCCTCTTTCATCCTATGGGGACCTCCAGGCGTCGGCAAGACAACCCTGGCCCAGATCATCGCCAACAAACTGGAGACCCCCTTCTACACGCTTTCCGCTGTGACGAGTGGCGTCAAAGACGTACGCGAAGTCATCGAGAAGGCGCGTCAGAACCGCTTTTTCACGACGGCTTCGCCCATCCTCTTCATCGACGAGATCCACCGCTTCTCCAAATCGCAGCAGGACTCGCTACTTGGAGCTGTAGAGAAAGGTATCGTAACGCTCATAGGAGCGACGACAGAGAATCCCTCCTTCGAAGTGATCCGCCCGCTATTGTCCCGCTGCCAGCTCTATGTGCTCAAGCCGTTGGAACGCGAAGACCTGGAGGAGCTCCTCCATCGTGCCGTGACAGAGGACGAAGAACTACGGAAACGAACCATCGTGCTGCAGGAGACTGACGCGATGCTGCGCTATAGTGGTGGTGACGCACGCAAACTGCTCAACATTCTGGAACTGGTGGTGGAGTCTGAGGGTAGCGACAGCGTCACCATCACCGACGAGATGGTGGCCAATCGGTTGCAACAGAATCCCCTCGCCTACGACAAAGGGGGCGACATGCACTACGATATTATCTCGGCTTTCATCAAGAGTATTCGTGGCAGCGATCCCGACGCTGCCCTCTACTGGCTGGCAAGGATGATAGAAGGTGGCGAAGATCCCAAATTTATCGCACGGAGACTCGTCATCAGTGCATCGGAAGATGTGGGCCTGGCCAACCCCAACGCGCTGTTGCTGGCCAATGCCGCCTTCGATGCTGTCAACAAAATAGGGTGGCCCGAGGGAAGAATCCCCCTGGCGGAAGCCACTGTCTATCTGGCGACCTCGCCCAAGAGCAACTCCGCCTACCTCGCCGTCGACGAGGCACTGGCATGCGTACGCAAAACGGGCAACCAACCCGTGCCACTACACCTGCGCAACGCTCCCACCCAACTCATGAAGTCGCTGGGCTACCACGACGGCTATAAGTATGCACATGACTTCCCCGATCACTTCGTAGAGCAACAGTACTTGCCCGACCAACTGAAGGACTCAAGGTTTTGGCACGCACAACACTCGCCAAGCGAGGAGAAGCAGTATCAATGGATGCTGCGATGCTGGGGGGATCGATTCAAGGAGTGAGAAACGCCTTGGAAGAAAACGAAGCAAGAAACTAAGAACAATAATATACTAATCACAGAATAGAATAATATGAAAATCGTAGTACTCGACGGCTATGCCGCCAACCCCGGCGACCTCTCATGGGAGGAGCTGAAGCAGCTGGGAGACCTTACCATCTATGACCGTACGCCGCAGGAACTGGTCGTGGAGCGTTCGCTGGAGGCTGAAGCCGTGCTTGTGAACAAAGTAAGTCTCACCCGCGAGCTCATCATGCAGCTCCCGAAGTTGAAGTACATCGGCGAGCTAGCCACCGGCTACAACAACATCGACCTCGTGGCCGCACGCGAGCGGGGCGTGATCGTGACCAACATTCCAGCCTATAGCACCGTGAGTGTGGCACAGCACGTGATCGCCCTGCTGCTCAACGTGACCAACCACGTCGATGAGTTCGCCCGCAAGAACCGAAACGGTCGCTGGAGCGCAAGCCCCGACTTCTGCTATTGGGACGAACCATTGTGTGAACTGTCGGGCAAGACGATGGGTATCGTCGGCCTGGGACATATAGGACAAAGCGTGGCACGCCTGGCCCTCTGCCTCGGCATGAAAGTCATCGCCGTATCGAGCAAGCCAGCCGACAAACTTCCCGAAGGCATCGACAAAGTAACAATGGAGCAACTGCTCAGCCAGTCTGACGTGATCAGCCTCCACTGCCCGCTGGTCAAGGACGGTCCCAAGGCCACCTACCACCTCATCAATGCAGAGACACTCCGCATGATGAAGTCAGAAGCCATTCTGATCAACACGGGCCGCGGCCCGCTAGTGGACGAGCCTGCTGTGGCTGAAGCACTCCACAATAACCAGCTGGCTGCCTATTGCGCCGACGTGACGGTAGAAGAGCCGCCCCATATCTCCAATCCGCTGCTACGCGAACCGCACGCCTACCTCACGCCCCATGTGGCATGGGCTACCGTCGAGGCGCGTCAAAGACTGATGGACATCTGTGTGGCCAACGTCAAAGCACTCATTGAAGGGAACCCCATCAATGTCGTTAACTAACATCTCCACTTCCGACCCAGCATTTGTCCATGCCGTACAACAGGTATTGGAGGTGCTGGGTACATTGGCTTTCGCCGTTTCGGGCATTCGTCACGCTGCTGCCAAGCATCTCGACTGGTTCGGAGGATATGTCTGCGGATTTGCCGTGGCGGTAGGAGGAGGTACGCTCCGCGACGTAATGCTGGGGACGACACCCTTCTGGATGACCTCCCCCATCTACGTGATTTGCACCTTTGCAGCACTGGGCTTCGTGGTTTGCTTCGGCAGGCATATACGCTGGATCGACAACGCCTGGTTTGTCTTCGACACCTTGGGCCTGGCGCTCTTCGTAATCGCTGGTATCCAGAAGACCGTAGCCTTCGAACACCCCTACTGGGTCGCCATCATCATGGGTAGCATGACGGGGGCGGCAGGAGGCGTGATACGCGACGTGCTGCTCAACAACGTGCCCGTCATCTTTCATAAAGAGATCTATGCCACAGCATGTGTGGCAGGCGGATTTCTATACTGGGTGCTCATCCGACTGGATGCAGGCATTCCCATCACGACGACAGCCACCTTTTTCTTTGTATGCGCCATACGCCTGTTGGCAGTACGCTATCATATTAGCCTGCCATCGCTAAAGCAAAAGGAGTAAGAATGGTACTAAAAACAGGACGACAATCACACCCTACACCTCATGTAGGCCAAGGGCGTCGTCCTTTTTTTTAGCCTCATCATGAAATAGGCATCTGCTTTTCACGAAAAAAACGGCAACTCACCAGTTTTTTCTTCCCCTAATGGTAGGGTGTTCAAAATCCGTTTAAAATCCGACGCATTTTTTCCCTAAGGTATTG
>ENA-OOXT01000902-OOXT01000902.1-human-gut-metagenome-genome-assembly--contig:-NODE-902-length-21066-cov-4.527343_pt1 | contig 21066 bp, 20 predicted proteins | sample MGYA00241590_ERZ501349 | MGnify/ENA primary metagenome ERZ501349 (study PRJEB25962, sample SAMEA2042838) | human gut metagenome | biome: human gut; feature: human-associated habitat; material: faeces...
TGGCTTCATGCATCGACTGCATCTCAGATGTCAGCCTTTTCAAGGCTTGCGATATGTCCGTAACTTGCTCATTCATAGATACAAAGGTATAAAAAATATCTGAGATATCCAAAAATAAAGTGTAAATATTTTATTGGTTTTCAATAAATTATCGCCTACTTGTTGTATTAGGATTATTGACAAAAACTCAAAGGGGTGTTATTGCTGAATAGTTACCCACCGATGTAACTTAATCTAAAATTTGTTAATTTCGTCTTACATAATGTAGTTTTTCGCTAGGAAGTTGCGTCTAACTCGTGTAAGTCATTAAAATAAGAATAAAAATGAATGACAATCAACAAAAATTCGCGGACATGGTCCAACAGAATAAAAGCACTATTTACACCGTATGCTACATGTTCTCCAAAGACCAGGACGAGGTGAACGACTTATTTCAAGAGGTGCTCATCCGCCTGTGGCAAGGATTTGCCAACTTTGAGGGCCGAAGCGATGTGAAGACGTGGATCTACCGTGTGGCGCTCAACACGTGCATCACGCTGGACCGAAAGAAACGACGCCACCACAAGGAAAGGGTCTACATGGGCGATGACCTCTTCAGCGGCAACGAACGTGACTCACAGCAGGCAGAGATGCTGCACAAGCGTATTATTCGGCTTCAGCCTCTCGATCGTGCCATTGTTCTGCTCTGGCTCGAGGACATCAGCTACGAGGAGATTGGTGCCATCATCGGCATTACGGCAAAGAACGTGAGCGTTCGACTCTACCGCATCCGCGAGCAACTCAAAAACTTGTCTAACGACTAAACGCAACAACATTATGAATACAACAAATGGCAACTTCAACGAACTCGACGAGATGAAGCAGCAGATGCAAATGCTGCAAGACAAATTTCAGAAGGAGGTAACTATCAACGACCGACTTATCCAAGAGTCAATACGACATAAGATGTCGTGGAACAAAAAACTTTTTTGGTCGGACATTATTTCTATTCCTATTCTCATTTTTATCCAATTGGTGATGACGGAGGTGTTCCAGCTCTCTTGGTGGAGCTTGGGCATCTTTACTGCTGTGGTGCTTGCAATAGTATTTGCAGATTATAAAATCAACGTCAGCACGCTTCGGGATGAGGACTTACAGCGCAACAACCTCATCGAAACCGCCAAGAAACTGGTGCGCATGAAGAGGCTTGGGAAAATAGAATGTATCATCACTTTTCCCTTGGGTTTTTCATGGGCAGGCTGGGTTTGCGTAAAGCTTTGGTTACAAGTGAATCTGCAACGTAATGAACTTTTAAGTCAAGGATATGGATTGTTCTGTGTGGTACTGTTTGTCTTGGGACTGTTAATTGCCCTATACTTCTACCGCAAAATGCAGCGCTCTAACGATGAGCTTATCAACCAGATTAATAATCTCACCGCAATAAAAGATAGTAGTTTACAAGAGAAATTTGGAGGAATACAACATGAGTAAAATTGTAACAGCCAATCTTGCTTTATATATTCTTATTTCCTTGTTGCTCTTTAGTTTTTCCGTGCAAGATGTCTCCGCTCAATGCATGGTGGGCGGGCATGTTTATAATAAAGGAGGTGCAGTTATCGAGGGTGCAACCATTCGCATACTCTCCCGGCAAGACAGCATCCTAGCGCAGACCATAACTGACAGTCTGGGAAGATATTTTCTTAGTAAACTTCCTTCTGGTAGTCTCACTGTTAAGGCTACTGCTTTGGGCTGTAAAGCAGATTCCAAGCACGTGATGCTCTTCAAGGGCACAGCTATGAACGTTGACTTTACATTGATGAGTGATGCCATTCAACTGGAAGAGGTTAAAGTCAACGGAACAAGCATTATAGCCAATGGCGACACCACTACTTATATCACACGGAAGTTCACTACAGGACAGGAACAGACGTTAGGTGATGTACTTGAAACTCTTCCTGGATTTAAGGTTGATAAGGAGAACAGCACTGTCGAAGCTAATGGCAAACCTGTGACTCGCATCCTTATGGAGAAGCAGGACTTATTTCAGGGCAACAACTCCGTTCCGCTGAATAATGTACCTGGACAGGATGTGACGAGTATTGACGTAATAGAGAACTATTCAGACTACAATATTCTGGAAGGATTCAAAACCTCTAACGAAACGGTCATCAGTGTAAACATGAGTGACAAGAAGAAAGGACGGCTTAGTGGACAGGCCGATGTGAGGGCGGGCATCGACAACAAGTATTCGTTGAAAAACTACTCCATGCTGATAAAGAAGAAGGTAATGTTCTCTGCCATTGCTTCAGCCAATAACACCGGTAAGGCGCTATTGAACCAAAAGGACATTATAGGTATGAACGGCGGGCTTAGTGAATTGCTTTCTGGCGAGGACTCTCAAGCGAAGATTGCAAGAGTTTTCAATGAGAGTTCTTCACTCATCGGCGACCGTGAGGATGCATATAAGCGTGACAATGGTATTGTGTCGCTTAATACAGTTTTTATGCCTTCTGGTAAAGTTAAGGTGCTTTGGAACAGCATTGTTGGACTTGACCGTTACCGGATGAACAGCACTACACATTATAGTTATCTCAACGTTCCTTTGGCTTATGACATTAGTAACCAGTCAAAGAACTATGGAGTAAATGTGAATAGTAATTTGAAGCTGCAGCTCATGCCATCGAAGACATTTAATATCTTCTATACCGGCAAAGTGCTTTTGTCACATTATTCACGGAATGGAAATGGCGAATTTATGAGCCACTTTACCGATGACGACAATAGCCGTACCATCGATCTTGAAAACAATATTCTTGCCATTAAGAAGATAAACAAGAAGAACACGTTGAACATAAGTGCTACCTATAACTACTTCAGAAATCGAGCAAACGAGGACTTTTCAGCAGACAGTGCATTCTATGGTGGTTATCGTGACCTTGATGACAGCTTTGGATATACTAACCGGATGAGTTGGCAGAATGCGGGTGCTGAAGTCTTTTTGCTTCTTAGGTTCAACGATGATTACAATACTCGGATAGGGCTTAGAAGCTATATCGATCAAGAAAATATACTGACCGATCTTAGTCAACAGACAATGAACACAGCTTTTGACAACGATGATTATATTCGACACTATGACAATGGTCTTGACTTGCAGTTGCGAAAGGATCATGGTAAACTTCAGTTTGCTGCAAAAGCTAAGCTGACTTATTTGAAGTTTGAGACCAACGTGCGGCGCACGCTGACAAAGATGAACAGATTGGTTGTAGTGCCTTCTCTGGATGTTAAATACGGCTTTAACAATTTCCATTCTCTTACACTTAACTACAGTGATGTGGTCAATACCTATGGTATCCGCAGTCTCTTCAGTAATCTGATTATAGACAATTACAGAATGTTTCATAGTAGTAGCGTAGGGTCCACATTTGGCTATTATCATACAGCTAGTCTTATCCACCAATTTATGAAACCACTGAATGGTTTCACGCTTGTAGATGCGGTGTCGTTCACCTATAGCGCAGATGATGTACTTAATGACAACCTGCTTAATGGTATCGTACGCGAAGCCAACTACATAACTTCATCTTCAGGTACCAGTTCACTGGCTGTAACCTCATATGTCGACAAGAAGTTCCGCTCATTCCCTCTTGACTTATCGGTAACGTTGAGCTATAATCATGGTAACACTCCCTACTATATGGAGGGTAACATCATACACTCCCAAAGCGATTCGTATAACTTTTTTGGAAGTGCTTCGACTTTTCGGAAGAAGGGACTTAACTTCAAAGCAACTGGCAACTATTCAATAACGGAGATGCGTGGCGATGGTAACAAATACAAGGTGAAAAGTGAAAACTATCTTGCACAATTGTCCTATACCCTTCCGAAATTATATTTGGAAGTGGGAGGACGATACCGTGTTGTTCGTCTGGAAGAGAGCAAAAACGATAATCTCTATTGTAATTTCCAGGTACGATATGACCTTAGTAAAAAGTTACAGATTAGTATCACGGGACAGGACGTTTTTCATTTGAGTAAGAAGACCAGCGCCGATGTCACTATTAACAATTATTTGAGCACCTATAGCACAACACGGTATATGCCAGGACATGTTCTCCTTGGACTTGCCATTAAATATTAATTATTAATAACATAAAATTTTAAAAAATGAAAACAAAAAAAGTTCTTTTGATGTTGGCCGTCTTTTTAGGATTGGCTTCTAGTGTGAAAGCTCAGCAACTAACAGTCGAATATTTGGTGAAGGCCAATGTCAATTCCCCCTCTTTCATGGCTGGAGCAGGTCTCCCTGATGAAGTTCGTAGCATGTATGCAAATGCCATGAAGGATTTTGAGATGAAGTTTGTGTTGAGGTATAACGATGGGGAGAGCGAATTTGCTAATGTACCCATGGATAAACCTCAGTCTGTCACCATTATGGGGCAGACTATAGATGGCAAAACATTGGAGGAGCAATATAAGGGTAACATTACTTATAAGAATCGCAAAAAGAATGTTTTTGTCCAACGTAATAATTTCATGGGCAAGGTTATTCTCGTAAAGGACTCTCTAGATGCCGACACTTTCGAGGTTGTGAGTGGAGAAGAAAAACAAATCCTGGGTTACGAATGCAAGAAAGCAGTATCAAAAAAGGATAAAAATCAGATAGTGTGGTTCACTGATTACATTCCTGTAGTTGACGGTCCTTTTATTGGTGTAGGTATCACAGGACTTGTACTAGAGGCCAGTGACAACAGCAACATCTACGAGGCAACCAACATTACAGATACTGTGAGTGGTACGTTTTCCGAACCAACCGATGGAGAGGTGATGACCGCGAAGGAGTTTAACGATTACGTAACCCAAACTACCGAGATGCTAAAAATGAATTCCGGCTTATAATGACATTATTTTGTATCACTAGTGTCCACTTAAATCCATTAATAATGTACACTGCTATTTTGCTCAGAGTGTTACAAAACTGAAAGGACTCTATGGATTAGAAACGAGCGAGTTTGGCATATCTGACAGATTGAAACTTACCGAAGTAACGTTTCGCATTTATCATATGTGCTCATTTTTAACCGATTAAGCTCCCTGTCAGGGTTAGAATACTATTTAATTGTAAGCAAATGAAATGCTAATTATTTTTAGTGGACATTAGTGATTTTGTATATGATAAGTTTTGAATGAGTGCTAGTTGTAAGTAAGTACCCAAATTTGTCTATGAGATTTCCATTTCGAGCATCAAGAGTACACTGGTATTAAACTTTCACTAAGTTTCAATCTATTTGATTATGCAAAATCACATATAATTCATAAAAGAGCAAAAATTAATAATGAAGCTTTTTACAAATTTTTGTTGCCATCTATCTGGTAGAGACTGTTGAAATGTCCAAATAAATATGTATGGATGCCTCGTCCGACAAGTTCGGGCGAGGCATTCTTCGTATGTACGCTCAGCATGAGCACCAGCTAACGGGTGGAAGTCCCGAAGCTGCCCTAATAGCGGGAAAGCTATAGCCCAAGGCAAGGGTGTCCGTGGCGACGCGGAATCTGAAGAAAGCCGGCGGCAAACATCTGCTCCGACGAACAGAAACTTCATACAAGGCCAATGCCCGTGTGGTAAGTGTGCATAACAACACGAAGCCCGATAGCTATTCGGAACGGGCAGGGGTAAATGAAGCGGAGATAAGATGGAAAGTTGATGCTCTTATCTGAGGAGGTCTCACGGACACGGAGAATAGTTGCCTTTACGAAATCCATGGAGTAACGCTTGCCGTGAGAAGTCAGCCGAGGTCATAGTAGTAGGCATAAAGTCAACATGAGCCTATGAAGGACCGAACCTTTATTAAACGATAGTAATTGAAAGTTACCGAATACAAGGCTGGAAAAGCCTTCCCAAGTCGTTCATGAACCAGAATGCCGTATTCCTGCTGCTTACCGCCCTCATCCGCAACTTCTATGAGATGCTCAAGGATCGGATGGGGAAGGACAAACTCAAGACTTTCTGACTGAAAAGGGAAAGCCGTGTCAAGACCTTCGTCTTCCGCTTCGTCTCAGTGCCTGCGAAATGGGTTCGGACGGCACGCCAGCATGTCCTGAACATCTACACCAACAATGAAGCTTATGCTACAGTCCTCCAAAACGATTTTGGATAAGGAATCTCCCTTAATGGTTATATAGCGCATGCGCCCCTTGTCGCTTTGTGGGGTAAGGGGAAGGTATATGAACATTACGACAAAATAAGGCCTTCTTTTGTGAGAAGTGTGATTTTTGTCAAGTAATAAGAAAATTTCCCGAATGAACCCATGCAACTTAATTAGTTGCGGATTTTAGGGGAAAGTAGAATAAATTTTATACCTTTGCAGACGTGACCTGCAAGGGGGTCACTTTTAGATTAGCAAAGGGGTCACATCTCGACTCGCGCGCGCAGCGGTACTGTAATAAGATTTGAAAAAATCACTATATTCCCACTATAATAGCAAAAAGAGTTTCGCAGGTTATGTTTAAACATTGAAGTTGTAGTGTTGTTTTTTGTCATTATGGCACATGACATCCCTACATCACTAAATTCATGTTCTAGATAGAATCATTAAGTATAAATTTCAATCTTTTTGTTTTTCTATCCATTTTTGCTATCTCATCAACTGAAATCAAACATGAATCTAACTAGCTGAAGAACCTAAAAAAAGTTAATTTGCTTGCGAATTACAGATAATTTCGTAAATTTGCCAATGATAAAAACAACCGAAATATGGACAAGAACGAAGAAACCATTAGCTTAACGAAGTGCGACAACTCTATTCTGGCCGATGAAATCGTTTCTAAGCTGGCCAACGCTGGTATAACTTCATCGCTCCACGACGAGCTCAACGACCCCGCTTATGGCGCTTACGGACCTAATCCCGGGATTGAGGTGAGGGTGTTCAAGAAGGACTTGGAGCGAGCCCAGAGCATATTGAAGGAGATAACCGAAAAGCGAGAGAAGCAACTGCCATGGTGCCCCAATTGCGGCAGTCAGAATGTCGTAGCGTTAGGCAAGGTAAGGCCCAAGCTGTCTAAGTGGGCGGTCATCATCGGCGTTCTCTTGGTTGTCATCGGAATCGTCTGCATTATCCTACCATTCTGTGTGAAGTCTCTAGAGTCAGCTACGGTTAGCTTTCTTATTATATCACTGATCTCATTGGCGGTTGGCGTTGTCCTAGTCATACCCCAGCGAGAGCGCAAAAACTACAAATGCAACGAATGCGGGACTGAATTCTATAAGGAATAATTTTTAGACCCAATAATAATGTGGCAATCCAACAACTTATCTGCAAAAAGATATAAACCACTTACCTAATAAATCTCTGAACTTATGAGAAAGAAGACAGATATTAAAATAAGATGCAATGATATTGAACAACAGCTGAAGGAATGGGGTAAAGTGCCAACTAATAGCGAGGATACCAATCTGCTTCATAAAGTCAATAACCTTTATCGTGAATTAGGCGACAAGCCGGAGGTACAACGACTTATGACCTTGTATCCAATAAATCAACTTTATACCAAATGGGGGGCATCCGTTGATCCAGAAGAACATCCTGAGATGGAAACCCTTGGCTTCATCAATCGCTCTGTAGAACTGCCTTACAGTCGAGCCAAAAGGTATATAAAACAGTGTGTAGAAAAATACGGAGAATTGCCAGGGCTGAATACTTGGCCAATGTATTTTGTGTTTCAGGATGACTTAAATCGAAGAAACTATTATTACGGATTCTCAAAGGACCAGCTCGACTTCATTGGCAGTTTAATTGACGGGGGCTACCTAACCGATGAAAAGTTAATCGTCAAGTACTTTTCTTGCAGGTTGAATGACAAGTCCGTAATAGAGAAAATTGATGCGATACTGGATAAATACAAACTTATCACACTTGGTTATTTGGCAAGGCACCTCCATGAGGGACTTGTATTGGATATCTCGTATCTGCATTCATTCTTTGACGAAATGACACAAAGCAATGGAAATATACCAAGAGGCTTTTGTAAGGAAGTGAGGTCGCGTTATATGCTCATCGAACCATCATATGGACAGTATGCTCAAGAAATAATCATTTGTCGTGGTTATGAGGACCTTGCCAAAGTGGACTTCAAGGAAGCGGCGCGCCTTCTGCCTTATAGGGTCTTACCTAATTATTCTTTGGACTTTACTGATGCCGATGACATCAATTATGCACGTGCCTTTCTTTTCCACATGGAAAGGGAAGGTGGATGGGGAGGAATGCCCGATGATCCAAGAGGCATCATACATATCGATACAGATCATACATTTTTGGACGATCTGAAAATGGCTTTTGCATGTTCTCCTACATCAATACCAGGATGTATCACGACGCTCCGGAGAAATCCCTCGATTGGTGCATGTTTCTCATGAGGATGGATTCTGCCTTACCTAAGAGGAATCACAATTCCAAGTTATACAAAAGCCTAAAATATTGGATTAATGAGAGAGCTGATGATGCATCAAAAGCTAAATTTCAATTATTGAACAGCTATTTATCAGAGCACTGGGACTTCATGATATGATTATACTTGCGAATTTAATGTTAGTAATTAGTACAACAAATGAGATGAATGATGTAACCTTAGGACAGCGTATTTAAAGAAGCTATTCTGAGGCTTTTGTCTTTTGGATCTCTTTTGTCACTCATATTGCAAATTTCTGAAAATTATTTAACAATGAATGGAATTTAATTTCCTATGAAAGTAATTTATTTCCAAGTTAGACAGAAATATGTATATAAGTCATTGATATATATTGATTTACGAACCCGCTTTCATAATCAAACTTTAATTTTGCATTATACCTCACCTTTAGAATTTAATACAACATCCGCTGCGCCCAATTATCGATATTGTTGTTGCCATGTGCAATAGGAGACAATTAGAGACAAGCCTGCAAGGACTCAAATAGTATATATCCTGAGAAGAAATAAATAAAAAAAGTCCTCAAAATCAACTTAAAGTATATTATAAAGGATTATTTTCAACTTTTTACTTGCGAGGTTTCAAATTAATGATTATCTTTGCAGTTGAAATGTGACAAGGAAAATAAACTATGAGTATATCTTATGGCACTAAAATAAACCAGCTGCTTGCCGGAACAGCCCCAACCGGGTTGATGTTCTCCGACTGGCTGAAGAAGAACGGCTATTCAGCGCAGCTGCAGAAGCGGTACAGGGACACAGGATGGCTGACTACCTTATGCAAGGGTGTCATGTACCGTACAGGCAGCCACCTCAATGCCTTCGATGCTCTTGCGTCCTATAATTCTCAGTTGGACAAACAGCTGAGAATTGGCGCCGCCTCTGCCTTGGAATACGCAGGCTTCAACCATTATGTCCCTATGGGCAAGCCCCTGCTGATGGTTGCGTTACCCCAAGGAGAGAAGATGCCCCTATGGATGAAGAGCGATGCCTACGACATGACTTTCCGTACATTCTCAACCACGGCATTTGCAGCTTTGGACGTTTCCAAACATGATCGAGATAGCGGCACGCTATATGTTTCCTCGCCGGAACTGGCTTTTCTTGAGTGCCTCGCACTGGCACCGAAACAGTATTCCTATATGGATCTCTATTATATCATGGAACAACTGACAACATTGCGCTCTGAGGTCGTACAGCGTTTGTTGGAGAGTACATCAAACATCAGAATTAAGCGGATGTTCCTCTACATGGCAGAGAAAGCCGGGCATTACTGGTTCGAGGAATTAGACACAGATAAGATGGACTTGGGAGCAGGGAAGCTGCAGCTGGTGAAGAACGGCGTGCTCAATAAGAAATATTCAATAACAGTTCCAAAAGAATTAGACGACTATGAGGGATAAATACCGAAGGCAGGTGAAGCTGCTGAAACGCGTATGTATCCGCATGATCTGCAAATACCAATGACACAATGAGTATAAGGACTGTCATCTGACTCGTCAAAGTTTTGGATTTTTCTACGGATAAAATAAAAATAATCCGTAGAATATTTCTTGCTTCAAAGATAATTCTCTATCTTTGCAAAAAAGATAAAATATGTATAAGGCTTCGAATCAAGCAGGTCGGCAACATGGCTACATAAGAGTCTCAGAACTTTCAGACAGGAAGAAATACCGTAGAGTTCTGAAAGCTGTTGATGCTGGAGAACTGGTCAAGGTGCGTCATGGGGTGTATGCCCCACCGGAGGAAATGCTCAACAATATAATTGATGTCGAGAGCATTGTCCCCGGAGGTGTGGTGTGTCTTTACAACGCCTGGGCTTATTATGGTCTGACAACCATCAGTCCTCCAGAGTTCTGTATTGCCATTTCCGCGAAGCGCAAAGTATCACTCCGGACACCTTTCCCTATCAAACTTTTCTATTGGAAGGACGACAACCTTAAGTTTGGCATTAGTGAGGTCAAAGTAAGCAATTACCACGTCCATATGACAGACCTTGAGCGAAGCGTGTGTGATGCTGTCAAGTATCGGAATAAAATAGGCTCAGCTTTGTGCTCTGAGATTATCCGGAACTATACAAAGCGCAAAGATCGCAACCTAAGCCGCCTGTCTGAATATGCCAAGAAATTGAGAGTTGAAAAAACAATAAAGGAATATATGACCATTGCTCTGGGAGAATGATTAAACATAAGAACTACGGGAAATCGGTAAGGACAAGGCTTCTTACTCTGATGAATAAGACTGGGTACAGGTACATGTACCTTCTGACACGCTATTTCAATGAGCGCCTGTTGTATCGGGTATCAGTGAGCCAATACAAGGATAATTTCCTGCTCAAAGGCGGGTCTTTGCTGTATGCACTTCAAGGCTTGGAGTCCAGACCTACAGTAGATATAGACTTCTTGGCAGACCGTATCAGCAGAGACAGAGACTATCTGACTTCTGTTTTTAAGGAAATTCTGTCTATCGATTGTGAGATGGATGGAGTAAAATTTGACACGGACGAACTACAGGTGGAGCCTATAACTGTTGACAAGAAATATCCGGGTACAAGGTTTCATTTCACTGCCCACATGGACAGTATCGTTCAAAAGATGTCTATCGATATAGGCTTTGGCGATGTTGTCACTCCTTATCCTATGAACCTTGACTACCCACTTCTGCTCCCGGATGTACCTTCTGTCAACCTTAAGGCCTACTCCATAGAGACGGTAATAGCAGAAAAGTTCCATACGATGCTTGATAGAGATGTGTTTAACAGCAGAATGAAAGATTTCTTCGACTGCTATCAGTTGTTTGTCACATACAAGATAGATCACGACAGCTTGTATCAAGCCATCAATGCTACTTTCAGCAATAGGAAATTGGAATACAATGCCGACCGAAAGCTGTTTACTGAATCTTTTGCAACGGATGAAGAAAGAAATATAAATTGGAATAGGTTCTTGAAGCAAATAAACTTCAAGCAGGAACTGCCATTCCCTAAGGTCATGGATTTGCTCAGGGACGAATTGCTTCCTATGGAAAACAAATACTGGCAGGAACATGATGGGGTAAAACTCTAATTTTGGTCATCGACAAAACGCAGTTAGAAATGCGTTCCAGGTTGGTTTTTTAAAAGATTGTTGCTCAAATATTTGGAGGTTAGTTCATTTTTTGCTAACTTTGAACCCAAGAAAACAAGAATGTTTATCCAGCGACCGACTTAGGGTCAGATTAAGGTCTGACGAGTCCGAGTTAGGGTCTAATAAGGGTCAGAACATGGCTACAGATATGGTACCGAAGATTTTGGCACGTCTATAAACACTTGTAAATTAGGAAATTATAGAGAAAGGTTCAAGATCCTCTCTCTCCGCAATAGAGTCCTGTAAATCAAACGATTTACAGGACTTTTTATTTTTGTGCTTTTAAGTAGTCCCCCTTTTGGGCTCATATAATATGGATCACCCGATAAACCAGGGGGGGGGGAAGATGCGCTTTACAAGTTTCTGAACAGCAGACGTATTGATGCCTAACGAGCTTGTCAATTCTGCATAAGTGATACTGGGGTTTTCTCGCATCAACCGTAGGATGCGTGCTGTGTTCTTGCTTCTTGTTGTAATAAACTGTTGTAGTTGTACTCAACAGTAAACCTCATGCTAAGTTTGTTCTGATCGGCTTCAGATAGTGGCTGAATGGCTAGCCATTTGTTATATGCTTCATCTAATGTCATAATCGTTCTACTATTATCTGTTACCACCTTTATTGGTGGCGTATGATTAAACCATTATACATCATCACTCCAAATGTCGGATGAACCTGAAATGTTTTCTTGCGTCAGCTCCTTTATCGCTCTGAGGATAGTATCAGAGCTACAAGTGCGAAGTGTCGGATGAAGCGAGAGATGGTTCATCAAATGAGTAGTGACATCCTCAATACATGAGCCACCACAGAAGTAGATACTCATGAGAGAACGGATGATTTCGCTGTACTGATAACCGAACAATCTACACCTTAGACCGAGAGTTGAGTCGATTACAGATGACAATGTGGAGTCAAATTGCTCCATGATTGAAAATATTCCTCCAAAAGGAGTGAGTTTCTCGGATTTAATTTGTACATTTGCCATGTCATTCGGAGATTTTGCTATACTTCTTTTTGCAGCACTAAGGTAGGTGAAAAATCTGACATGGCAAAATCCTGAGCAACTTTTTGTTGCTCAGGTACTTATAAAAAATGCTAAATCATAGTGCTGCGGAAATTAGGTTTATAATATGAAGAAGATAGTATTACTACTATTTATTCTGCTTGGACCAGTATTTGCTTCTGCACAGACAAGGCAATACTACTTGTACAACATAGTAACCTTTGAAGGTGACTTTGACAAGGAAGGAGTAAAGGTAAAAGTGGATGATGGCAAAACTGTAGAAAAGCTAAAAGATGCCAAGGGTAATAGAATCAAATTCAATACCCCTGCTGCTGCCCTTACGTATTTCCTTTCAAAAGGTTGGGATATGTATCTTACTGGTGGTACATCTTCTGGTAGTAGCTATGGTGGCACTGGTAGCAATTCTACAACGTCCTACTGGATACTTAGAAAGCCTTGCACTAAGGAAGAATTTGATAAAGTTGTAGAAGAAGGTATTAAGAAGTAGCATACTTTTTAACTTGTAACTTTTGATTATGACTATTGAAATAACAAAGAAACAAATTATCATTGTAACCAGTACAATTGCAATAGTATTGGTTACTTTCTTTAGTGGATATTTCTTAGGCTATCACAATGGAAGAAGTAACACTATTGATGAATATGAAAACAAAAAAGGTGATGGTAATAAATTCTATTCAGAAGAAATAGAAGGAAAAAGAATCAATGCTTTACAAACTATGGGTGATAAAATTATTTATCATTCCACCCCGAATTGTGAAGCCATAAAAAATGGAGTAACAGAAAATCAAGCCTATACAGATTCCACATATAGAATGAACCATTCTTCTTTTTGCCCTAAATGTATGGATGAAAGGCTTATTGAAAAATGCCAAACCTTCTTAGAGGGAGATTTTAATTAAGCAACCAAATCTAAACAACTATGGTAAACTTTGTTGCACTTGACCTAGAAACTGCTACATCCGTAAAGAGTAGCATCTGCCAAATAGGTATAACGGAAGTTATAGATGGCAAGGTACAACCTTCTAAAAGTTGGGGCGCAGGGGGAATTCTCCGTGGATTGCCCCGCGCTACTAACTAGGGTGTCCAGTTCGTTGTACCAATTTTAGCTCACTTTCCTAAGCGTTTTGGTTCGTTCTGTAACCCAGTTTTTGGACAAGTGCTCGGTTGGCCAAGTACTGATGTCCTTCAGTTTAACATTTACAATGCGCTCTTTGAAATTAATTGTTTTTGTAACGGATTCGTTCGCGACTTTTGAATACAACGATATCGTCAGGACAAAAGGCGTTACACCGTATAGTTTGTTCGGTGACTTCTTGCTCTTGTAGATACCAAAAGTAGACTCGATGATGTCGGATGATATGTTGACACTCATGTTGCCAGTAAGAAGTGCTTCCTCCCTGTTGAAGTATTCAAGCATCTTGATACCGGCACGTGCCTGTCGGGAATGTGCATTTCCCAAGACACGAGTGATGATATAGTGCTTGCACTTCCTGCTCGTCATGACCGAGAAGCCTTCGTTCTTGCAGACAGCCTCGACATGTCTTACAGCACAAAGTACAGCCTGCAGTTCCTTCAAAAGAGATTCATAATCCTTTATGAAGGCATACGCTTTCTGCATCTTCTCTGGTAGCGTGTCATGACGGTCAAGCATTTCATTACCCCAGGACACCCATGAAGACATATTCATGAACCGTGATATGGCTCTCATGTTGGGAGGCAGCAAGTATGCCTTGTCGGTCAGATGATACCGCAATCGTTTTTTGCCAAGGAGTGTTGTAAACTCCACAAAATCAGATTGTTTCTCATAGGCATTCTTGAGAATCACGCCCATGGAATGACTGATGTCTGCATGGCGTATATGCCTGGAGCCAGTGATGCCCTTGACCAGATTGTGGCCATTGTCACTTATGATGTAATCAGGAGCATTTCCTGCTGATTTCTCTGTTGCCTCTATTCTGCCTTGAACATCATTACCGTTGAAGCTCTTGCTGACCGACATGTCAAGAATTGTGACATCCTCGTGCCTTACAGGACGACCCTGATGCTCGGAAGGAATTGCAAGATTCAAGAGAAGCTTCTGCCCGTTTATGGCAATGCTCTCGTCTATGACCATTGCAAATTTCTTATCCTTGCATGGTTGGTCATCCTGATAGACAGAAAGGCCAAGCTTCTTCACCCAGTTCTCTACGGTGTTGTAGCACGGAACCTTTCCGAATGTATCACCCAACAGCTCGGCGAAGGCCTCCAGAATGGTCACGACAGTTCGCAGTCCACATGGCGTACGCATGTAGATCAAAACGCAGAGTTGAATGACTACAAGAGGGAATCTATGTCCGGGAACAGGCTCGAGAGTAATCGACTTTGTTCGTCGGTCAATGTTATCTTCCGAACGTCTTTTTTTTAAGCTCCTTCTTGGTCTTGTCATACTTAGCCTTGAGCTTGTCTTTTTGAGATGCAAGTTTCTTGTTCTCTTTACGAAGACGTTTTAGCTCCTCCTGGAGTGACTCTTTATCTTTGTTTGAATCTAACTTTCTCATTGATTTATGTATCTTAAAACTGCATTTAAAGTTACTAAAAATCAACGAGCTATGCAAATTTTCAAAGAACTATTTCGTTACTTAAAACGTTAAATATCAAAGCGTTATATTAACAACTTTATGGGTGGTTTCAGCATCTGTTTTTCGGAACATTTAACTGGACACCCTATCTATTTTCTTAATTATCAACATTTTGCTTCAAATTTGCAAACCCTAAGTAATTCTGGTTTTAACGGAACACTAATGGGACTGCCTAAATTTTTTTATCATATCCAGCAGTACGACATTCTTAATTACATATGTAGCTGGATTTGTACATGACTCAAACGCTCTCAATTCATCATCATAAATTATCCGAATATTTTCCGAATCACCTATTATAAAGAATGCTTCCTGTACTTGTGCAAAATATGCTGGATCAAAAGAAGGGGTATTCAACGACATGTTTATTTTTGCCACAATTGCATTATAAGCGATATTTATATCATTCGTATTTGATGTTTTTGAGACACCTAATACAGAATAATAATTTACAATACTTATTTGATCATTTCTGCTTTTCTCGCTTGAAGTTCCTATCCATGTATTCCATCTTGAAATATAAACGGCTAATGTTGACAGCATTTGCGAAATAACTATGTATGGCAATATAACAAGTCCCATTGGTGTTAGCAATATAACCATCATAGGGTACCCCACGAATGTAATGTAAAGCTTTTTGTTAATCTCGTTGCTAATTTTATTGTAAACATACTTTTTAAAAAAATCCGGAATGATATAATCATAATGATATTCAATTAAAGCTTTTTTATAGTAATATCTATATAACGGGAAATCAACAAATAATATCGAAAATGAACTCAACACTAACACGATAGCAGCATTAAAATTAACAGTATATAATGTGAACAGACAATACAGCTGTACTGCAAATATTACACAATTAATGAAGGCAGCAGCAATAGCACATTTGCAAAGTCTATCGCTGTATTTATTTAGAATTTTGTATTTCTTTCTTTTTCTACTACAACATACGAATAGTATTGAACAACATGTAACAAAGCAAACAAAATATGCAATCAAAGAGTTTCTATCTTTTTGATTAAGGCCATACTCCTTTAGGTATAATGTATCCGCTATTTTTGCAGAATTAAAATCTAAATCGATGGGAGACTTCACTTCCAAGAAATACACTCTTTTATTAGCACAAAATATTACTCTTTTTATTGACCCCTCATCCGTTGTGTAATATGCAAAAGCCTTTACCCCTCCAACTTCTGTGTAATGATTGTCAAAATCATAATTAGCATTAATGTGGACTTCAATATTTTTTAAATATTTAGAGTATGCCGAGTCTTCATTTTCAAAAAAAGAAATCTGATCAGATATATCGAATGTACTTAAAGCATATGACCAATAATAGCTTTTCCAAACAGGTTCAAAGCATGTATATGGAACATTTTTACGTTCCCATCCATCTTGAAAAGTCCTTTTATAACCATAGCCAAAATCTACGGTTCTGTAACGAGGTACAACCTCAGGATAATACCTTGTCACTCTTCTTTCACCAGCATAATAATCGTCTAATCCAGTCCCACAATATGACGAGATGTGTTGCCCTAAGGGTATATTTCCTAACTCTTTGTCTAACCATTGTTGTCTTGATACCGCACGCCCAAGATTTTGCGAAGCTAGAAATCGTTCACTATCATAAGAAAACAAATTGCGAGATAGCAAATATTTCCTTTGTAAATTCTTCGTCTCAATATGTGCATAAGAATTATTGTCAAAATAATAATTTGCAGGATTATAATAGTCGCCCAAGAAATACCAAACCAATTGATGTATACAGAACAAAGCTACTAAGCCAAAAACAAACATAAGCAATGTTGTGGGCTTAAATATCCCCCTGCTTGATTTTGTCTTATATTTTATTTGGGTTATAGACGTGTCTATTTCTTCAGCAGTGTTTTTTTTATTCAACACTTCATTTGTCACATTTTGAGATTGTTGTCCATCCCGTTCATTATTTGCAAGCTTAGAATCTACATTTAGGCAACTTCTCTTTACTAAATAATTTCCAAAAACTTTATCTAAACAGTTCTGGCGCGTCCTAAAGAGAGGAAGTTCAAATATGATAAAAAACGTGATGACTATCAGCAAATAACTGATATTCAATAAAAAATGCAATAAAACGCATAACGTCAGAATAATACCAAGAGCAATATTACGAACCAACAAACGGCTCTTTTTCACTTCTGAACCATCAGCTCCAGCAAGAGTTCCACCAAATATACGCTTAAAGAAAGAAGCTCCACAAAGGATTTCTCCTAGCAGATAGTAGATAAAATTTGTCAGTATAAACCAAATGGTTATTTTGATGTCAGTATCTTTTGCCTTTTCTGGTTTCATGTTTGCAAGATCTAATTCCTGCAATGATCGGTAACCTTCTGAGACACCATAATTGTTTTCAGGATGTCTCTGTCTGTTCTTTGCACCAATATCAATATACTCATAATTAGAAGGCGGTATTGTTATTAGACAACTATAGGTACCTAACTTCCCCGATGCTGTATATGGCGTATAGACTACAAAATTCAATAGCATTACCCATAAGAAAAATATACAGACTTTATCTAGTATACTTGCTATAAATCTTTTCCAAAGAGATAAACCAACCATATTTATATCAACAGATTTTCCGCAACACTATAAATAATTATTTTTACTATCACCCAAGCTACAAAAATGTTGCTCAGAATTTGCCATGTTAGATTTTTCATGCGTCTTAGTGTCGCGACAACAGACACAGTAAAACTCCAAACGGCATGGCAAAAATACAAATAAAATCCGAGAAATTCACTCCCTTTAGAGTTTTTTTCCGATAATGGAGCGATTTGGTGCTCTTTTAACTCAAGCTACTGATTCGACATTGGGATTGATTTACACATGCTATATCTATCAGCATAATTAGGGTTCCCTAATTTATCTTGCCCCAGCCGACTTGTGGCGAGGGCAAAACTCCCACGAGGTCGTCAATGGTGCCGACAACTCTCTTTTTGAGGGCCTCAAAGCCTGTTTTTGCGAAAATGAGACAAAGAAGTCGCCTTAGGAACTTCATTACGTTTTTAGCGAAGAAGCAAGCTCCTATCCACGTGTCAGCCGTATTGTCAAGTTTCGCCCGGATGTCGTTCGCCCGGTAAACCCTCTTGGATGTTCCAAACGTCGCCTCTATCTCGTTCCGTTCACATAGGGCCCTTCTTTTCTCCTCGGCGTGCCTGCCGTTGTCCTCCTTGGGAGTCCTGCCCAGTGGGCGGTTGTAACACTCGACATTGTTATCCTTGAGATACTGCCTGTTTGCTTTCCCAAGATAGATTTTGTCAACCTGCACCTCTTTGGGGAGCATGCCGAAACGTTTTGTGTAGAGTTCTATCTGCATGGCAAGGTCGGATGATTCGTTATAGGCATCCCAACTGAGATGGTCCACATAAGTGTAACCGTTCACGATACTGGCCCCGATCTTCGCCCCAAACACGACCCTGGCTTTTGCCTTACCCCTGACAATGGGGCGGAGATGCGGCTGGTAAATGCTGATGATGCGGTCGGCGCAGCTGCGGACATTCTGCTCGAACATCATCTTCTGCTGCTCGTACATCTTGAATGCTGCCTCCAAGCACTTATAGTCATGGCGGCTGAAACAAGAAAGAAGATGGCCCGCCTGTTTGCCAAGAAAATCAAGAAATATCTGGAAATCAGCCTGCAAACAACGTATTTGGGTCAGTTTTGTCTTGCTGACAAGTTTCTTCCCCTTGCGTTTTTCTTGATCAGCAAGATGAACGCACGCCTGGCTTCCATACGATGAGTCTGTGGCTTCCTGAACTTGTGACGTGCACAGAACTTGTCAAGCAAGCGGTCTACCAACCTGCTGCCGTCCTCCAAAAGGTTGGAGTCTGTCGGATAGCAAACCTCGGCGTCACAACATGTGGCGTCGCACTTCATCGTGCCGCCGTGGTCATTGCCGTCCTCGTCGGTGCTTTCCTTCTTCGGCTTGCTTCCGTCCGCTTCAGCCAGCATCAAGGTCAGCATGTTGAAGAAGTCCTGGTCAACCTGACCGGGTGGTCAAGTGATTGCGAAGGATGCCGATAATCTCTGAGGGCTTGAAGAAATTGGCAGTGGTGGGTATGATGGGTTGCTCGGGCATGGCGTTATTGGTTTTCGTTCAACATGGGCAAAGGGACGGCTATCCGATGGAAGTTCCAAAGGTGGCGGTCATCTTTCTTGAGAAAATCCTCCAAGGGTTTGTCCTTGAAAGGGTTCTCCTCCTCCCCTTCTATTGGGTAGATAATGACACAAGGGATGTGGACATCGGGCTGGGTGGGGAATATCCATTTATCACGGCTATAGCCACTCAGCTGTCTAACTATATAGGTGTCAATACTTCCTTGGTTGAAGCGTGGAATATACTTGGTGTCCAATACAACCTGCGGTGAATAGCACACGAAGTCGGGATAGCCGGTATGGCCTCGTACCTGATAGTGTATCAAGTTTCCGTATGCCTCTCGTAACAGTCCCAACACATAGTGCTCATAGAGCATGGCCATATCAATCCAAAAGACGGGGCACTCCTCTTCCTCGGCAGTGGTGATATTGGTGATGTTGTAGTCATACCGATGGAGTATCATCTGTGCGAGCTTGATAGCATCGTCGTATTCTTTGAATATCTTATGATGTTTAATGGCTTTCACCTCCCATACTTCTATCTGGTCATTGACATTGGCAAAGGCTGATAGGCATTCATGGACGGTGTGCTGCAGGGGGAGCAAACTGGGAGAAAGGCCGGCGACTTGCAATATCTGCTGGGAGAACAGCAGGGCTTTCTTTATCAGTCGGTTCTCAACGGTGTCCTCCGAATACTCCTGGTATTGGCAGAAGACCTTATCGTATCGTTTCTTCTGAATGTTGGTGCGTTCATTGCGGAAGATGGCAATACGGCCTTTGACCTTTTTGAGGTTGTCCTCTCGTTGGACATAGCCTTTTTTCAGTCCTCGCTTGACGATTTCCTTCACGATGGAGAGGAAATGGGCGACAATGAGGGGACTGAGCACGCTCTTTAGCTCGGGGGCTTTGATGCGTGGCTGCTCCATATCAACGGCATAGATTTTTGAGAACTCTTTAGCCTCGATGCCACTGTTGAAGCAGACGCTGAACATCTTCAGGAAGTCGATGCGGTCACAACCATACTTGGTGGTTACGACAAGGGGCATGGTTTTCTCTTCGTCGAACCATTGCGCTCCAATGACGTAGGAGGCGTAATAGCCGGACTCGGTGATGACTGGCTCGTCGGAGTCGATTTCATCTTCTGCCCTCATGGTATTGCGCCACTGCCACTGAAAGAACCATCTGTCCAGACCTTTGCTTTGGTCTGGAAGACGCATACCTTCACCCCAATAGGCTTGTTGGGCAAAGGAATCGTATGGTATCTTTTCGTGTTCGCGCATTACTGGTCAGCTTGATGGTTACATTCAGCGTTCATCCATTTCTCAAAATAGGCTTTATCACCTTTGACGGACTTCAAAATACCGTCTTTCTGGTATTCCTTTATCAAGGGAACGACCTCGTACTTCATCTTGAATTTCAAGGTCTCCATGTCCTTGGCCATGAAATAGCTATGACCAACCATCAAATCTTCTAACTCAAAGTCAGCGGCTTTATGGCTGGCAATGAAGGATTGCTTGTCCTCGGCAGATGTGCCGTTGATTTCAATGAATAACGCCAAGGATGCATCCTTCACATCATCGGCAATGGCATTCGCCTCGCACCAATTCTTTATTACATCGGCACTGGGTTCAAGCGTTACAAAGGCGAAGCGTCGTCTTACCGCATAGTCGATAGAGCCTGTAGAACGGTCTGTGGTATTCATCGTACCGATGATATA
>ENA-OOXT01000911-OOXT01000911.1-human-gut-metagenome-genome-assembly--contig:-NODE-911-length-20917-cov-2.140447_pt1 | contig 20917 bp, 13 predicted proteins | sample MGYA00241590_ERZ501349 | MGnify/ENA primary metagenome ERZ501349 (study PRJEB25962, sample SAMEA2042838) | human gut metagenome | biome: human gut; feature: human-associated habitat; material: faeces...
ATATAAGTTAATAAGAATTGGATTACCAGTTATGCTAATTGGCCCAACTGGTTCAGGTAAATCAGTTTGTGCTGGACAAGTAGCAAAAGCACTAGATATGCCTATGTATTATACAAATAATGCTAGTGAAGAATATAAATTATTAGGATTTACTGATGCACATGGAAAGTACAAAGAAACTCAATTTTACAAAGCATTTAAAGATGGTGGATTATTCTTCTTAGATGAAATTGATAACAGTCATCCATCAGCATTATTATCATTAAATTCTGCAATTGGTGCAACAACAAATGGTAATATTTATATGGCATTTGAAGATGGTAAATATACACAAGCTCATCCTAACTTTAGAATAATTGCTGCTGCTAATACTTGGGGAAATGGTGCAAACAGAATGTATTGTGGAAGAAGCGAATTGGATTCTGCATCATTAGATAGATTTATTCAAATTTATTTTGATTATGATCCTAAAATAGAAAAGTCAATAATTAGTGATGACGAATTATTACAATTCTTTTGGAATTTTAGAAGAATTATAAGTGACTGTGGAATTAGACATACTGTTACCACAAGAAATATTGACTATGCAAGTAAACTAAAAGAAGCAGGATTTACAACTGAACAAATCTTGTTATATACAATAATTAAAGAATTAGATTTTGAAGATATGAAAATTATATCTCAAAGATTTGATGATGAAGGAATTGAACCATCTATTTATTCAGAAGGATTTAAAAAAATGGTATTAAAGAAGGCATAAATTATGATAAGTAATATTTATTCTAATAATGGATACGATTTTTTTGAACAAAAATTTAAAAATAGACAAGATTTAATTTCTTATCTTAAAAGTGCTAAAACATCACTGGCATTCGCAAGTAGAGAGTTAGCATCTCATAAAACTTCTGATGGATATATTGAGTGGACTAAAACAAAGTCATTTGATGAAGCATTACAATTATTTGAAACTGGTTGGTATGAAGACTTTGACAAGTTTTTAGCTCAAAAGAAACAAATCGATAAGTATTTTCCTTATATTGCTAAGAAAAAAACTTATCATAATTATATTTGTGGTAGTGTTCCAAATGTAGTTAATGCTATAAACAATTTGCCATTATCTATGAGAAAATTATATGATGATAATAATCCTCAAAACATTATAACAATCAATTATAATTGTAGTTATCCGTGGATGACAACACAAAATCAGATATTTATTAACGGATTATTAACACTTTCTTTAATAGATTTCTTTGATAGTCTTGGTTATAGAGTCGATTTAAGATTTTATGAAATATCAAAGACAGGAAATCAAATATTATTTACTGATATAATATTAAAGTCCCCAGGAGAAAGAATTAACTTACAAAAGTTTTATTTTGCTTTTTGTAATCCATCATTTTTAAGAAGGATAATATTTAGGGTAACAGAAACAACAAATGGCCTAGATATACAATGGACAAGTGGTTATGGTAGATGTATGCCAACTGATGAAATTAAGAAAATTTTAGGTATTGATGAAAATAAACCTCATGACAATGAAGATATTTCGTCTAGCGACTTATTATCACAAATTGATGATATTTTAAATTCAACACCAACTCAAGAAAATACAAATACTGAAATAGAAAATCAAAATATAATTGAAAACATTCAATCTACACAAGAAAATGAAACATCTTTTGATGATATTCCAGATATTTCAGATTTAGCAACAATTGATGACGCATTAAATGAAACTAATAATTATGAAACAACAAATCAAATATCTGAAAATATAGAATCTGGGTTATTATCTGAAGAAGATTATAACCAAAATCAGGAATTGTTAAATAATAACGATGATACAACAATTGATGATTTATTAGCTTTTGATGATAATACAAATCCTCATTCAGACGAGGATGCTAATATATCTGATGAAGACAATATTGGAGTATTATTTAATGATACAGATCCTACATCAGATGTTGAATTAGATGAAATCAACAACCAAGAAATTGAACAACCACAAATTCCTGGAGCAGCATTATTAAATAACAGAAATAAAACTCCAAACAAAAAAATAATCTTAGTTGCAGCCGCTCTAGTTACTGTATTAGCAGCAGCATCAGCAGTTATGGTATTTAAGCCTAAAAATAATGCAAGTGCTGATATCGAACCTGTTAAAACAGAATCAACTGGAAATGATTTAACAAACAATAACGAAAACAACCAGCCAACAGACGAAACAACTGAAAACATTTTAGCAACAAATGCTCCTGATATTAACAAAAATCAAACTAAAAATATACAAAAAACTCAGGCAATAGCAGAATTAAAAAATACTCCAAGCAAAACTAAACAATCTGCAGAATCATATATTAGCGTTAACAAATTAGTTTGGGATGTACCTAGCAATTTATCATACAGCAATAAATTCCAAAACTACCTTAGAACTGCTGGCAAAAGTATTAAATTATCACTATCTGCAGATTTGCTACTAGCTACAGAATATGCGTATACTAACCAAGTGAAAGTAAGTCTAAAACTAAGTAAAGACGGAACTGTACAAGATGCAAAAGTATTATCAAGCAGTGGTTCAAATCAAATTGATACCATTGTGTTACAATCTGTTAAAAATACTTTAAATGTCGTAAAACCGCCTGTAGACGAGATTAAGACCCCAGATTTCAATTTGAGTCTTATCATATACTTTTAATTATGCTATAATGTGGTAAGAACAAGGAAACTTAATAGTGGAATTAGCTCAAGATAAAATAGATTTAATAGAAAAAATAATAAAAAGTGATAGAAAATTCGCTAACAACGAAGATTTGTATGATGACTTTTTTAATGAGACCTGCAAACGTTCATTTTTAATCGTAAAAACAGTAAGTTCTGATGTAACATTAGAAGCTTATTTGAGAAAGATTGCAACAACTTCTATTTTGAATGTATTAAAAAGTGAAGGTAGATTAAGAAGAACCAGAAGCGGTTACATGTCTACAAAAGAAGAACCGATTGAAACAATTGCAAAACAATCAAGTTCATTAGATTATTCTAAAATAGAAGTCACATATGAACCTGTTGACATTCAAGATACACCGGAAGATTTAGCAATAAAAAAAGAGATTTTACAAAAGATTGTAGACACTGTATACGAAATTGATACGAATTCTCCTGATAAAAATTATCTAAAACTTTACGATTTGAGATACGAAAAAGGTATGACTCAAAAAGAAATTGCAGAAGAATTAAATTTATCTCAATCCGAAGTTTCTAAAAGATTATTTAAGCTTATGGAACAAGTAAAACAAGCTTTTAATTAGGATTTTTAATAATGAAATGTCCAATATGCAAAAAAACAATCCCTGATAATGCGCTTAAATGTCCATATTGTCAAGCTCGAACAGGGTTAATTTGTAAAAATTGTAATACAGTAAATTCAATATTTGACTTTACTTGTAAAAATTGTGGAACAGAAATTCTAAAAAAATGTCCTAATTGCAATAGCGTAAACTTACCAAATGTAACAAAATGCAGGAAATGTGGTTACATTTTTAAAAAGCCGACACCAATAATTGAAGAAAAAGAAATTAAATTAGAATATCCTGCAAACTTAATATCTCAACAAAGTGCCAAAAACATATTAATAAAAGGCATACTTTCAAATGACAAAAAAATTCTATCACTAAGTGGAGAAAAAGGTATTGGCAAAAGCTTGGTATTAAAAGCTATTATGCATGAATTAAAACCTAAAAATTTTGCTTGGCTTTATGGGAAATGTACTCCAATTACTCAATTAACTTCTGGGGGGTTAATACAAGATATACTGCTTAATATTTTTAATTTACCTAATTTTTGCTTAAATAATTTACAATTTAAAAAAGATGCATCAAAATATTTTAAAAATGAATTCCCGGAATTAAATAATAATGAAATCTTTGATTTAATAAACTTTTTATACCCGCATAAAGAAGGAACTTTTGAAGATATCGTAGCTGCTAAAAATAAAACTTTTAATTTCCTAAATAAAATATTTGACAAAATTACTGAAAACAACAGATTCGTAATTGTAATAGATAATTTCGATTTCATTGACGGATTTTCATATGAATTCATTAGTCGTTACATAAAAAAAGTAAATGTATGGAATAATTTAAAATTCCTATTAATCTATAACGAACCTAAGCCAGCTAAAGGATATTTTTATTTCCCAACAAAACAAAATGAAAATATTTATTTAGATGTCGGAATTGCTCCAATTGAATTCAAACAAATCAATACACTTGTAGAACAAAAAGTCAAAAAGATAGACGGCTTCCCTCAATTAAATAAATTTGAATTACAAGATATTTATAAAATAAGCAAAGGAAATCCTTCTTACATCAATCATGCATTAGACTTGTGTTTTGACTGTCAACTTAGCGACCAACAATTTGAAATTGCAACAACTTTTTCAGGATTACTTGAATTTAGACTTGCATTATTAGCACACATCAATCCAATTGCATATAATATTTTACTTGGTTCTGCAATAATCGGAGACAAGATTAATATGAATCTTGTCAAAGAAATATTTGAAGTGAATGACAAAACTTTTAGAGATGTTATGATATACCTAAAAAAAATGGATTATATAACACCTATTAACGAAATATATTGCGAATTTAGCTCATTATCTTTATGGGAAACAATTATAAAAACAGCAAAAAATGATGAAAACTATAAAGAAATTAACAAAAAAATATTCACACACCTAACAGGATTTACCCTAAATTCACATGCTATTTTAGGTATTATTGCTCAAAACTTGAAACAACCGGAATTAGCACTTGATATTTGGACTAAAAATACAAGATTTGCTTCGTATATAGGAGATTTAAACCTATATGCAATATCACAAAAGCAATCAATGGCACTAATAAATGAATTTGATGAAACTCAAACCCTAAAAATACGATATAACATTTCAGAACGATTAGGGAAATTATTGGCAAATTCAAATCCAACAGAAGCAATAGAATATCTGCCAGATGCAATTTCAAATGCTGAGGCTGTAGGTAATAGTCCTAAAGAAATTGAATTATTAGCCTATCTTGCATCTTGTTGCAGAAAAACAGGAAATTACTTTGGAGAAGTTGAATGTGTTGATTCTGTACTCAAAAAAGTAAAACTAGAAAACATTATTGAAACAGCTCTTCTTAAAACAACTAAATTAAATGCACTTCTAAATATTGGGAATAGCGGTCAAATAATCAATATGATTGATACTGAAATAATGCCTGTACTTGACCAATATTTCAACAAAAAACACAACCCTAAAGATCCACAATTTCTTTTTATGTATGAAACTTGGTTAAAAACATATTTAGTATTAGCGAACGCATTAGTTATTCAGGGGAATGACAGATCTTTTGAAATTTTAACAATATTATTTGACATAATAGATAGAAATCAAATCCAAGATGAATTGTTTATATGCAAATGCAAACTAACTCTTGCTTTTGCAAATACTATGAAAGGTAATTTTAAAGCCTCAGAACAAATGCTTGAAGAAGTCTTAAAATCTTATCGTGAAAATATAATGGATAATGAAACAATTTTAAGATGGAATTTTATCAATATTATAAATAATTTCTTTAGAAAAAAATATGATGGTATTCAAGAAGATCTTTTCCAAGTAGTTACATTTGCAAATAACAATGGAGACAATTTTACTAAAAATATTCTAAAAACATTACTTGGAAAGGTATTTAAGGACAATGAAAACTCCAAACAAGCAATGGAAATATATAATGACCAAATTACATATTTTGCTAAAGAAAAAATGGCTCTTGGAGCACTTTTAACTTGGTATTTAATATCAGATGCAACACTAATTACAGAAGGTCCTGAAAATGCTAGAGAAATTGCAGAACAAGCTCTTGAAGTAGCTGAAAATCCAAAGATTGATAACTATTTCTTTAAAATTTTATTAAAAATGGTAATAGCAAAATGTTCTATCACAACTTCTGATTTTGAAACTGCAAAATCAAATATAGAAAGTGCAATTTCGATTGCAAAACAATTTAATTTAAACGATTTACTATCAAGATTATATATATTATACGGTAAATATTTCCAAGAATTAGGACTTATCAAATCTCCTGAACAAAATGATTATCTTCAAGGAGCACAAAAAATGTACGAATTAGCAGAAGAATTAATAAAACAAACTAAAAATGCTTATGTAAATTCAGACTTGAAAAAAGCACAAAAAGCATTAGCAACATTTTGTGTTATGAATAATATAAAAATATCTTAAATTATACTTAATTTAATAATTCATTTCCCAATTATCATTTAATATTTTACCAAAACAACCTTGGAATCTTGTACTTGATTTACATCTTGAGTTAAAATAAGTTTCTCTAGTTGCTCTGGCATTATCAGGCAAAGTACATATTTTCATTGCATTACATGTCGGAACAACCCATTCTTCATCAATTGTTCCGTTTTCAAAATATGTTAAAAAGAATACATCTCTACCTGCCATATTTGGGCCTTTTAATCCATTAGTATCAACTAGAATATGGCTCCATTTTACATTATTAGTTGAGTGACCTGAAAAAGCCTCAATACATATAGATGCCCCACTTCCAAGGACAGCACAGTTAACATTGCCCCACCAATTTTTAACATTTTCAACACCACCACCTGTAACAGAAGCTCCGTTTAAATTCCTGTATTCAGTATTAGGTATACAAGGTTCTTCTAAATTTGGACATACAGTAACTGTTTTAAAATAAGTTTTTAAAAAATTATTTACTTCTGTTTGAGAAATCAAACCTGCTTCTGACAATGAAACAGCATTTTTATCATTCCTATATTGCAGAAAAGCCTGCTGAAGCTCATTATAAACTTTATGAAGCTGAGTTACATAAGTCTTTTTTTGATGATTTTGCATTAATGTAGGAATTGTCATTGCTGAAACAACACCTATTATACCAAGAGTAACCAAAACTTCCGCTAATGTAAAACCATAATTTTTCATTTCAAACCTCTTCTTGTTATTAATATTATATGATTATTATAACACTTTTAGGCGAATTTGTAAACCCTAAAATTATTTTATAAATTATTTAACAAATAAAAAAAGACCTCTTTTCAGAGGTCTTTTTTTTATGAGTATTGTAACTATTTGCGAAGAGCACCATCAACAGCAACTGCAACTGCAACAGTAGCACCTACCATTGGGTTGTTACCCATGCCGAGGAAGCCCATCATCTCTACGTGAGCAGGAACTGAAGAAGAACCTGCGAACTGAGCGTCTGAGTGCATACGACCGAGAGTATCAGTCATACCGTAAGAAGCAGGACCTGCTGCCATGTTGTCCGGGTGAAGTGTACGGCCTGTACCGCCACCAGAAGCAACAGAGAAGTAAGGCTTACCTGCGAGGATACGCTCCTTCTTGTATGTACCAGCTACCGGGTGCTGGAAACGTGTCGGGTTTGTAGAGTTACCTGTGATAGATACGTCTACATCCTCGCTCCAGTTGATAGCAACGCCCTCGCGAACGTCGTTAGCGCCGTAGCAGTTAACCTTAGCGCGCGGACCGTCTGAGTAAGCGATGCGGTCTACTACCTTCAGCTCGCCTGTGTAGTAGTCGAACTCTGTCTTAACGTATGTGAAGCCGTTGATGCGGCTGATGATCTGAGCAGCGTCCTTGCCAAGACCGTTGAGGATAACGCGCAGCGGGTTCTTGCGAACCTTGTTTGCCATCTCTGCAATCTTGATAGCGCCCTCAGCAGCTGCGAATGACTCGTGACCTGCCAAGAAAGCGAAGCACTGTGTCTCCTCGCGGAGAAGACGAGCAGCGAGGTTGCCGTGGCCGAGACCTACCTTGCGGTCGTCAGCTACAGAACCAGGGATGCAGAATGCCTGCAGACCTACACCGATTGCCTCAGCAGCGTCGGCTGCTGTCTTAACGCCACGCTTGATAGCGATGGCTGCGCCTGCAACGTATGCCCACTTTGCGTTCTCGAAGCAGATGCGCTGTGTGTCCTCACACATCTGATAAGGATCAACACCTGCAGCTTCGCAAATCTCGTTAGCCTCTTCAAGGCTCTTGATTCCCTCAGCGTTGAGAGCGGCAAGAACCTGAGCCTCGCGGCGCTCCTGACTTTCGTAACTTACTTTTCTAATCATAGTTGTGTATCTCCTTATTATTCTTTACGTGGATCAATTGCTTTAACAACACCCTGCTCGGCAGTTGTACGACCGTAAGAGCCAGTGAACTTCTTCACAGCCTCGTTAGCGTCCATACCGTTCTTGATAGCTTCCATCATCTTGCCGAGGTGAACATACTCATAACCGCAAACCTGGTTGTCCTTGTCGAGGAACTGACGTGTGATGTAGCCCTCTGTGAGCTCCAAGTAGCGTGTACCCTTAGCTACTGTACCGTAGAGAGTACCTGTCTGTGAGCGCAGACCCTTGCCGAGGTCCTCAAGACCAGCACCGATTACGAGACCGCCCTCAGAGAATGCGCTCTGTGTACGTCCGTAAACAATCTGGAGGAAGAGCTCGCGCATAGCTGTGTTGATAGCATCGCAAACGAGGTCAGTGTTCAGAGCCTCGAGGATTGTCTTGCCCGGGAGAATCTCAGAAGCCATAGCTGCTGAGTGAGTCATACCGGTGCAACCGATAGTCTCAACGAGAGCCTCCTGGATAACGCCGTCCTTAACGTTCAGAGACAGCTTGCAGGCACCCTGCTGCGGAGCACACCAACCCACACCGTGAGTATAGCCAGAAATATCCTTAATCTCCTTGGCATAAATCCATTTTCCTTCCTCAGGAATTGGAGCCGGTCCGTGGTTAGGACCCTTTGCGACAACGCACATGTTGTCTACTTCTTTTGAATAAATCATAATCGGTTATAATAATTTAAATTATTAATGTGTAAAGTCTTTTCTACGAAAGCGGCATAAGCTTTTACGTCTCACCCCCTTTACGCTTACAAAATTACAAAAAAAGAATTATACTATACCTATTTTGAGGTATTTTTTTATTTTCATTTCACGAATTATTCATTATTTGTTTTTTGTTTGCACTACGATCCGTGTGTATTACTGGCTTTGTCTTTCGTTAATGTCCAGGGTTTTGCGCGAGATTAGGGTTCAGTTCGCGTGCTTTTTCCGGAATCGGGAAAACTATAGTGTATCCCTTCTTGTCGGCGGCTGACGGTGTGTGTATGTCGTACGGCTCGCAGTAGGTGCCGAAGCGTATCATGTCCTGCCGGCGCCAGCCTTCCCACACAAGTTCGAGCAGACGTTCGTCGAGGATGTTCGCGAGTGTGGCTGCAAGCGAGGGCATTCCGGCACGCGAGCGCACGGCGTTGAGTTGCTCGTCGCCCGTCTCTCCGTTTCTCACCTTAGCCTCTGCCTTCATCAGCAGCACGTCGGCGTATCTGTAGAGCACGATGTCGTTGTCGGGCATACGTCCGTCGGAGTAGGCTGTGCGGTCTACCTCATATTTCTTCATACGTGCTCCTGCCGTCTCGATGTATTTGCTTGCCGTGAGGTTCTGCTCGACGGCGAGCGGCATGTACTGGAGCAGTGTGCCGTCGTCGAGGGTTACATACTTGCCGTCCACCTCCACCCTACCCGTATAGAAGTTAAATTCGAGGCGCGTGTCGGGCGAAGCTGTGCCGTAACCGTTTACAGCCATGGTGTGCAGCGTGGCGCAGGTGCCGTTCTCGGAAGCTCCGCCATATGCACCGCCGTGTGCGTAATGGCGCGAGCGGAACAGATAGTGGAACTCGTTCAGATATAGCATCTTGTCCAACGGAATGGTGAAGATGTTCTCCTTCGAGTTTTCGTTGTGCACGGCGAAGTTGCTTGCATAGTCGTTCTCGAGCGAATATCCGGCGGCTGCAATCAGGTCGCAGTAGTGGACGCAGGTCTGCCATGCATTCTTCTGTGTGCCGTCAATGTCGAACATTATCGTATTGCCGTCGGGCCGTGACGCGTCGGTCCAGTTGTCGTCGGTGTACACTTCGGCATTGAGGGCGAGTTTGGCAAGCAGGAACCATGCCACCGGCCGCGTCACCCTACCGTAGTAGTTGCCCTGCAGATTGCTGTGCTCAAGGGGCAGAAGCGGCGCCACGGTCTGCAGCTCGTTCACGATATAGCCGAACACTTCGCTGCGCTCGCTCTGACGTATGTCGGCTGTCTTCTGCGCTGTCGACTCAAGTATGGGGATGCGTCCGAACATGTCCATAGCATAATAGTAGAACATGGCTCTAACGGCTCTCACTTCCGCCTTGTACTCGTCACGCTGCCGGTCAGTAAGCAGCGCCTTGTACTGGTCTATCGTCTCCAGCGACTTTGTGGAGAGCACGATAACCTTATAGAGATACTTCCATACGTTGTACAGATCGGTGTCGGTGGCAGTCCACGTATGGTTATACATGTTTTGCCAGAGTCCGCCGTCATACCAGTTGCCTCCACGTATGGGCATGATAGCCTCGTCGGTGGTCAGCGTGTTGTAGTCGTATATGCCGCGGCATGTGCCCTGCAAGCCTTCGCCCTCCTCGTGTGCACCTATATAGTTATACAGCGAAGCTACCGCGTTGACGTACAGGCTGTTGGCAGAGTCGTAAATATTCTGCTCCGGCAACTGGTCTTTTGGTGTCTCGTCGAGACAACTCGTCAGCGAGAGCGAAAGGGCGAGAACAGACAATGCGAAGAATCTATGTTTCATAGTCGTTAATCGTTACGTTGGTGAAAACATTTCGGAATGTTTAGAATTGCACGCTCACTCCTATGGAGTAGGTTCGGTATGTAGGATAGCAGCGTTTGTCGTCGATGCCCATTGACGAGTTGACAACATACGAGTTGATCATCGGTGTCAGTCCGCTGTAGGACGTGATGGTGGCAAGGTTGTTGACACTGCACGACACGCGCAGCGAGCGCACTATGTTGCTCTTCACCGGTACGTTGTAGCCTATGGTGAGATACTCGAAGTTGAGATAGTCGCCACGTTCGAGCCAATAGTCAGACACGTTCTGGTCGACGATGTTGCGTTCGGGCGCACCCTTCATAACGTTGTATATAGGGAACGACGACATGTTGTTGTAAGCCAATGCCGTACCGTTGAATATCTTGTGTCCGAAGGCTCCGTTCATCTGCAGCGACATATAGAAATTCTTGTAGCGCAGCGATATGTTTGAGCCGAGCGTTGCCTTCGGCGTAGCCTGTCCGCAGATGCGTCGGTCGCCACCGTCGCCGAAGTCGATAGTGCCGTTGCGGTCGAGGTCTTCTATCCTATACTTCATTGTGCCCTGCTCGTCCTTGTAGAGTCCGGTGCAATGGGGCAGATAGAACACACCCAAGGGCTGTCCTACAATCTGGTAGAGCACATGATTGTTGTCGCCGCCGTTCTGTCCGGCTCCGTCTATGGAACCGATGGCTGTGATGTTGGCAGCCGACATATTCATGCCGTTATAGTTGCCAGAGAGCGACAACAGCTTGTTCTTCTGGAACGAGAGGTTCATGCTCACGTTCAGGTCTATATCCTTTGTCTGCACAGGGGCGATAGAGAAACCAATCTCAAGACCCTGGTTTGACATAGCGCCAATGTTTGCCAACAGCTTGTCGTAGGCAAACGGCGGCACGGGCACGTCGTAGGAATAGAGCATGTCGGTAGTCTTCGAGTAGTAGTACTCGGCGGTAAGCATCAAGCGGTTGTGCCACAGTCCAATCTCGCCACCGATATTGAACGTCGACTTTGTCTCCCATTTCAAGTCGGGGTTGTTGTTGCGTATGGTGCCGAGCGTCACAGTCGGCGTGTTGTTGACGGGTACGATGCCCGTCTGCTGCACGTTGTTCATGGTTGTATAGGCAGATATGCCGCCCAGATTGCCCGAACGTCCGTAACCGGTGCGCAGTTTCAGAGTGTTTATTCCGTCGAAACCGCTTAAGAAGCGCTCTTTCTTAATATCCCATTCTGCCGAGACAGACGGGAAGAAGCCCCATGTATGGTCGTCGCCCACCATAGACGAACCGTCGCCACGCATAGTGAGCGTCAGCTTATACCTATTATATAATGTATAGGAAGCGTTTGCCATGACCGACGCCAGCGACTGGTCTTCGTAGATGCTGCCCGTAGCGCCATAAGGACGCGACGCAGTGACTCCGATGTTGTCGTAGCCGAACTCGTTTGTCGTTATGCCCTTGGCGCGTGTCCAGAATGCCGTGCGTTCCAGGTAATGATATTCAGTGGAGAGTCCGGCAGACAACGAGTGGATGCCCCATGTATGGGCATAGTCGAGCGCGACATTGCCAAGATACTCCTGTTTCTTGAACTCGCCGCGATATACGTTGCCCTGTGCCCACAACCATGTCGGGCAGAACTCAGAGTTCTCGTTTGAGGTGTAGGAGTAGCTACCGAATGCCGACAGATTGAGCGACGGCGCAAGCTTGTAGAGCAGTCGCATGTGTGTGTTGAAGTACATCTCCTTCTGGTCGCTACGTTCGGCAAGTACGGCAGAAGGCGGATTGATATGATAGGCAGGACCGTTCTTTATCCAGTTGCCGTTGGCATCGCGTCCGGCAGGATATGTAGGGTTCTGGCAAGCGGCGGAGTAGAACAGCATCTGAGTGTCGAAGATGTCGTTGTTCTTGTATGTAGATCCGAACACACCGAAGTCGCCGACGAGACGGTTGTCGAAAGCATGTTGCGTGACGTCAATCTTTGCCACGAAATTGTTGTAGTCCTTGGTCTTTATTATGGTGTTATGGTCGATATAGCCGAACGACGCACGATAGTTCGACTGCTCCGAGCCACCGCTGAAAGCCAGGTAATGGTTCTGAACAAAGCCGGTTCGGGTGATGACATCGTAGAAGTTGTTTTTGTATCCGCCGTTGTTGGCGTACACCCCGAGGCGTTTGGCAGTAGCAAGATATTCGTCAGCCGACAGCATGTCGAGTTTCTTTGACATGGCTTCCAGGCCGATGTTCGTCTCGTAAGATATCTGGAAGCCTTTGCCCGTTCCTCTCTTTGTCTTCACCTCGATAACGCCCGACGCACCGCGCGATCCGTAGAGTGCGGTCTCTGCGGCATTCTTCAGCACAGAGAAGCTCTCGATGTCGGCAGGATAAATGGTGGAGAGCGTGGCTATGTCGCTTGTCACGCCGTCGATGATGACGAGAGGGTCGTTGCCACCGACTATAGATGTGGTTCCGCGCACTCGCACCGACGAGAGCTGCGCCATACGGTCCATGCCGTTCGAAGTAACGTTAACACCGGCTGCATTGCCGTTCAACACGTCGAGGGCATTGTTTACGATACCTTTGTTCTGTGCCTTCAAATATGTGGGAATTGTGTCGCGGTGCACGTTCAGCTCCTGCACCTGAGCAGTGGCAGATGTAGGCATCAGCAGCGACACGGCTGTCGCAGCAAGTAAGTATTGGTATGGTTTCAGGTGTCTCATCATCTGTTCGTAGTATATTTATGTTCTCAGTGAACTGTTCGGTTTTGTGCTGCTAAATTACAAATTATTCTGCAATTAAGCAAATAGACACATGCCATGTTGTCGCCACGAAACTTTTTTGTGTTAAAACATGATGTAATATTTTGCTAATCAGACAATAATAGGTAACTTTGCAGAAAATCTATAATACAACAAATCAATTCTTTTTATTTCAAAACAATGAAACAACTTTTACGTAACGTAAGCGCACTGATGGCTTTGCTTCTTGTCAGTGTGTTGGGCATTGTTGATGCTAAAGCAGAGACAATTACCCCCCCCAACTGGTAATGACGTATGTCTGTTGAGTTCGCTCGATCTGACTACTGTCACTTATTTCAACGACGATAATAAGAATAAGGTGTATGCCGACAAGGCTACATTTGGTACACCGCTTATTATAGCCGGCAACACTTACACAACGGGTGTAGGCACGCACGCTCCTTCAAAATTTGTGGTGAAGGTGAATGGTGCCAAAAGTTTTCACGCTATTTTCGGTATTGATGCAGCAGCACCTAATCAGGCTAAGCACGGTATCGTTGACTACACTGTCACTACTTACAACAGCAGCAAACAGGCTACGACTGTGAAGAGTGGCACTATCACGGTCAACGACGCTGCTGGCACAACGATTGATGTTGACCTTACTGGCGCAGTATATCTTATTCTCAACTTCGACAAGGGCGAAGAGGCTTGGGGCGACCACGTGGATCTCGGCGACGCTTACTTCAAGTACGCTGGCACAGCGCCGCAGCTCATCAACGAGACTGATATGTGGCAGGGAGGTTCTAACGTAGTTACTATCCCAGACGCTCCTTTAGGTCAGGAATACATCCGTCTTTCGTCGCTCGAAATTGAGAAGACTAAGTGCGGTTGGGAGAACCACACTCCGAAGAAGGACAAGAGCATTGACGGCAACAACATCACTATCGGTGGCAAGGTGTACGAGAGCGGAGTGGGCACACACGGACCGTCGCAGATTATCATCAAGCTCAACGGATCGGTTACCGACTTCCACACCGTGCTCGGCGTTGACGACGAAGTGAAGGAAGCAGGCAACTTCGATTATCATGTTTACGTAAAGGCTGAAGGCGGCGCTACAGAGGATGTAGCCAAGGGTACTATCAACCGCTTCTCGAACCAGTCGGTAGACATACACGCTGACAACCTCAGCGGTTGGAAGTATCTCTATCTTGAGACTTCAAACGGCAACGACGGCACAAACACCTGCGACCATGTCGACTGGGCTAACGCTTATCTCGTGTTCCAGGATCAGAACTCTACACGTCCGTGCATCGTGAGCGCAGAGGAACTCACCACAAAGCTCGCTTGTGCTACAACCGTGTTCTCGCAGCCTAACGTTCGCTTCATGCAGAAGGTTCGCTCTACAGTTTCGGGTGCTCAACTCTCTGTAAGCAATCTGCCTGCAGGTCTTACATGGAACGCTGACCGCAATATTGTAGAGGGCGTAGTTGCCGAAGAAGGTGTTTACACTTATCAGATTAACGTCACGGTAGACGGCGAGACGACATCAGAGGATGTAACGCTCACCGTGTCAAGCACTCTGCAGCACCCTGTGCCGTTCATGGGCTGGCTCTCTTGGAACTCGGTTCAGGGCAACATCTCACAGAGCATCATCGAGCAGGCTGTAGAGCTCTTCCAGAACAAGGGGCTGTACGAGTGCGGTTGGAACCACATCATGATGGACGACCTCTGGCAGGGCACACGCAAGGCTGACGGCACACCGCAGCCAAACGCATCACGCTTCCCGAACGGTCTGAAGACTGTTGCCGACTATGTTCACAAGAACGGCATGAAGTTCGGTCTTTATACCGACGCTGCTGACAGAACATGTGCTGGCGCATTTGGTTCGTATGGCTACGAGACAATCGACGCCAAGACATACGCCGAGTGGGGCGTTGATGTTGTGAAGTGCGACTACTGCTATGCGCCGGACGACGTAGAGACAGCCAAGAAGCGCTACAAGGCTCTTGCTGACGCTTTCGCTGCTGCTGGCAACAACACTATGCTCTACATCTGCGAGTGGGGCGTGCGCGAACCGTGGAAATGGGGTGCTGAGGTAGGCGGACGCTGCTGGCGCATCTCGCAGGACGTACGCGACTGCTGGACTGGTTCGGGCAGCGGCGTGGGCGTCGTACAGAGCATCGAGGCTATGAAGAACCTCGCTGCTTATCAGGGCGTAAACCGCTTCAACGATTCGGATATGCTTTGCACCGGTCTGCACGCTACGGGTAAGTCGTCTAACGACCTCTGCGGTGGCACTGGTGCTGGTATGACCGACGACGAGTATGCTACACAGTTCGCTCTCTGGTGTATGTGGTCTTCACCGATGGCTCTGTCGTTCGATCCGAGCAAGAACACCCTCACCGATGCCGACTTCAAGCTGCTGCGCAACAAGGAGCTTATCGCTCTCAACCAGGACCGCATGGGACAGCAGGGCGACCTCATCTCTGAGGCTGACAACCTCGTTGTCTTCGCTAAGGACTGCGAGAATGGTGACGTAGCTCTCTCTGTAACCAACATGTCAAGCTCTGAGAAGCAGGCTACATTCGACTTCACAGCTATTCCGGCTCTCGACCCGACAAAGACTTACACCGTTCGTGACGTGATGGAGAACGCTGAAGCAGGCGAGGCTACGGGTACATTCACAACCGATGTGCGCAAGCACGCTACACGTGTGTTCCGTCTGGCTGAGAAGAAGGTGGTTGACGGCGTAGCTTCTACGTTTGCTGCAAAGGATTTCAGCATTGTTGCTGGCAAGAACTGCGTTAAAATCAGTATGCCGGAGACTGCAGGACTCGCAAAGCGCATCCTCGTGAGCGACTTTGAGGGACGCGTTGTTAGCGGACTCAACACTACTGCCGACAAGGCAAAAGTGGAACTCGCAAAGGGCACATATCTCGTTACTGTAGTATGCAATGCTCAGGCTACAACCGTGAAGGTACAGATCTAATGCTACACGCATAGAATACCACTTATACATTTATATATAAACCGCTCGGATAGGACAGTCGGAAACGATGCCTATCCGGGCGGTTTTACTATATGTAACTGTTTCGTAAAAAGCTTGTCAAGGTTTTTAAACACAAAAAGACCAGGCGACGTGACGATTCACGCGCTCGGTCCTTTCATTTTCTTATTGTTTCTATTCAAACACACCGCAAAGGTATAGAAAACTTTTGTAGCCTTCCAAATAAATCCACAGAACGAACCGAAATACTCAGCGAAGTTGTAGTTTTATTCAGCTAATAAGTATCGATTTGTAACAAAACTGAATATTATTGCAACAACTTACGCTCAAACCGATTATTCTTTATAATTTTGCAGACTAATATAGGAGGGTATGGCATCTTGCCATCCCCACGCAGCCTTTAAGCTGTCATTATATAGTAGTGCGAGGGTGCGTGGGTAGGGCAAGATGTACTACCCTCCTAATACTAAAGAAGGGTGCGTGGGTAGGGCAAGATGCCCTACCCTCCTAATAAAACAAAGATGAACAATAAGGAATATATAGAGAGGGGTCGCTTTGCGCCGTCGCCGACGGGACGTATGCATCTGGGCAATGTGTTCAGTGCATTGCTGTCGTGGCTTTCGATAAAGGCGCAGGGTGGCAAATGGGTACTGCGTATTGAGGATATTGATCCGCAGCGTTCGCGTATGGAGTATGCCGACTTGATTATGGGCGATCTCGAATGGCTCGGCCTGACGTGGGACGAGGGTCCGTTCTATCAGAGCGAGCGTGGCGAGATATACGAGGCGGAGCTGCAGAAACTTGCTGACCGTGGTATGACGTATCCGTGCTACTGCACGCGTGCGGACATATTGGCTACGCAGGCTCCGCACGAAAGCGACGGGCGCGTGGTGTACAAGGGTACGTGCCGCAACTTGAAAACGGCAGGGATGCCATATCCTCCTACTGGGTGCGTGGGTATGGCAGGGATGCCATACCCTCCTAAGGCGGCTGTACGTATGCGTGTGCCGGAGGAGGGCGAGGGCATCGTGTCGTTCGTCGACGGACACTACGGCGAGCAGACCGTAGACCTGACGACGCAATGCGGCGACTTCATCGTGCGACGCAAGGACGGGGCGTGGGCTTACCAGCTGGCGGTGGTGGTGGACGATGCGCTGATGGGCATCACGGAGGTAGTGCGCGGTCGCGACTTGCTGCTCTCGTCGCCGCAACAGATTTATCTGGCAAAGGAATTGGGATTTGCTCCACCGCGCTTCACTCATCTGCCGCTGCTCTGCAACACCGAGGGGCAGAGACTGTCGAAGCGCGACCGCAGTCTCGACATGGAGACTTTACGATCGCGCTTCGAAGCAGAGAATATTATAGGCTTGTTGGCTTATAAAGCAGGACTGCAGGAGTCGCCCAATAGGGTGACAGCCGAGGAACTTGTGGCGGGGTTCGATTGGAAGAAGATCGGCTGCGAAGATATTATCTTAGTTGAGAATTAAAGCTTAACCTTCACGATCAGTTTGCGAATCTTTCCCTCGCCAATCACCGGTGCGTGTGGGTCTTCGGGCCACACGATGAGGAACTCGCCCGGATGCATCTTCACGTAAGCGGAGGCCGGCTCGGCATAGAGAGCGCAGTCGGCTTCGGCATCGTAGGGCTTCGTCTCGTTCGTGCAGGCCTCAATAGCTTTCCAGCCGATGGTCTCCTCGCCTTCGAGGAGGATGTGGATGTCGATATACTGACGGTGCACCTCAAGCACTTGCTTGTCGGCTGCTACGCACTCGGGGTTGACGTTGTTGATGAAGAGGTCGTCGCCCTGCAACTCTATGCGTCCGCAAGGAGTATTGAGCAAGTCGTGCGACTTCACGTAGTCGAACACGGTCTTGAACAACGGGTGTAGCGACTCTACGCGGTCGCTATGCTGAAGATTTGAAAGTACCATTTTTTAGTTGTTAAACAATATTATGCTTGGTTGGTGCACTTCTTAGGGGGGGGGAGCAGTCTCTGCTGCACCAACCGAGCCGTTGGTGTTGTTCTTAGGGGCACATTGAGGGCTTAGGGCTGCGTGGGTATGGCAGGGATGCCATACCCTCCTAAGCGGAGACAAGTGCACCCCCTACAGTTTGTTGATATCTACCGACACGCCAACCTGGAATGTTATGCCGTCTGTGAGCGGCGCATTGAGATAGTAGAACTTCGGACGATAGTTGAGCAGGTTGTCAAGGGCGGTGGTTATGCTCACCGCCTTGCCTACACGCTGCGTGAGCGAGAGTTTCCACATGGTGTAGGCAGGATACTTCACCTTCACCGTGCCCTCTGACACGTCGTAGTAGTTCTTGAACTCCACGTTCTCCGTGCCCGAAAGCAAGCGTCCGTTGAGCGAAGCGTATATGCCGTAGCGCTTCGTAAACTGATGGTCGTAGTCGACGTTGGCGTTCAGAGCATGGGCTCGTGCCGGTATGTACTGGTTGTTTATGGTGTTGCCGTCCTTGTCCTTCGGCAGACGCTCCTTGGTGTGAGCGTAGCTGAGTCGTGCCGAGATGCCGTTCTGCCAGCGTGCCTGCATGCTAACGTCTGCGCCGAACACTCTGTAGTTGGCGAGGTTGGTATAGGGCAGATAGGGCAGCTTGTCTTCTATCGACTTGAAATAGGGCGCCGATGTAGAGATCTTGTTTATTACATTATTGTAATATGCCGACACGGCAAGGCTGCAGTTGGCGCGTGAGTATTCGGCAGAGAGCGTGAAGTTGTGGCTCTTTTCGGCTTTCAGATGCTCGTTGCCCTCGATAATCCAGATGCCAGCCATGTCGAAGTTGTAATAGCGTTCCTTCAGCGACGGTGCACGGAAGCCCATGCCGTAACCTGCACGCAACACGAGGCGGTGGTTGGGCTTATAGCGGAGGTTGAGCTTCGGCGTGAACTGCGAGTTCGACTGATCGGAGAAGTAGTCGTAGCGCACGGCTGCAACGGCCTCGAGTTTGTCGGTGATATTCCAGTCGTACTGCGCGAACACGTCGTAACAGTCCTGCTCGCGCGCATCACCGGCGAGATAAGTGTTAAAGAGATAGTCGTGCATATAGTCGGCACCGACGGTGAGCATCGCTGTCTCACCGAACGAGTGGTTGTAGAGCAGTCGGACCGTGTTCTGCACGTTGCTGTAGTCGCGTATGTCGAGGTGGCGCAGCTGCTGATAGTCCGACTTGTCGTACTGGTCGAAGGCGTAGCTCGCCTGCAGGTTGTCGTCCTTGGTAATCAGCCAGTCGAGACGCAAGCCGCCAGAGAAGTCACGATAGCGTTCGGGCAGGTTCACGGTGCGCGTTGTCTCGCGGAAGAAGTAGCCGGCACGTGCTCCTATGCTCAGTCGGTCGGAGGGTCGCCATGTCAGCTTGTCCTTGAAGTCGACGGTGCGCTCGCCGTAGATGGTGGAGATGACACGTGTCACGGGGTTGGCAGCGCTCGTCACGTTGTAGTTGTCCTTGTTGTGATAGTTGGCACTGAACGCATTTCTCCAGTGCTTCGAGCTGAGTCCGAACACGCCACCATAGCGTTGGTCGTTGTGCTTGGCGTAGCGTGCGTTCAGGTTCAGGGTCCACGGCTCGGTGGCGTTCTTCGTGATGATGTTCACCACTCCACCAGCTGCACTGCTACCGTACAACGCTGACGACGCACCCTTCACAATCTCGATACGCTCCACGCCAGCCATAAGCAGACGCGAGAAGTCGACGTCGTCCATCGACTCGCCTGCGAGACGTTCACCGTCTACGAGAAAGAGGATGCCCTGTCCGCCGAATCCGGCGAAGTTGAGGTGGGTCCGCTGGTTCATCGAGTAGGAGAACTCCACGCCGGGCAACTCCTGCTGCAGCAGATCCTGCACGTTCGTGGCATCGGTGCGGGCTATGTCGCGCGACGTGATGACACGTGTCTGTATAGGTGTGTCCTTCAGAAATTTCGGTGTGCGTGTACCCGTCACCACCACCTCCTCCAGTTCGTAATGGCGGAAGATGGAGTCGAGCTGCACATCGTCGAGTTCAGGGTCTGCCTGCGCCATAGCCGCTTGCGCAGTTGCGAGAAGAGCGAGCGGAAGTATTATGTTTTTTATCATTTATCTTATTGTATTTTTAATTATAGGAGGGTATGGCATCTTGCCATACCCACGCAGTCTTGTGAGTTTCCCATAGATTTCACAGACGGTGGAATGCATTTTTTCTCCCACAGATTTCACAGATCAGCACAGATGTTAGGGTGCGCTGTTTTCCCACGGAATTCACTCTTGCTGTGGGAGAATGCAGTGACTGTTTGGTTGGTGCAGTGGAGACCACTGCACCCCCTGGTAGGGTGCGTGGGTATGGCAGGGATGCCATACCCTCCTATAAGTGCACCCCCTGAGGAAATCTACTTGTCAACTTGTCTCCTCGTTAACTTGTCAACTAATAAAAAAAAGAACT
>ENA-OOXT01000917-OOXT01000917.1-human-gut-metagenome-genome-assembly--contig:-NODE-917-length-20852-cov-2.266000_pt1 | contig 20852 bp, 16 predicted proteins | sample MGYA00241590_ERZ501349 | MGnify/ENA primary metagenome ERZ501349 (study PRJEB25962, sample SAMEA2042838) | human gut metagenome | biome: human gut; feature: human-associated habitat; material: faeces...
TCTGCACGAGTGAGGCCACGGTAGAAGCCTTCTGACCGATGGCGACATAGATGCAATAGACGGGCTTGCCCTCCTCGTAGAACTTCTTTTGGTTGATAATGGTATCGACGGCGATAGCGGTTTTACCCGTCTGGCGGTCACCGATGATCAGCTCACGCTGTCCACGACCGATAGGAATCATGGAGTCGACAGCTTTCACACCCGTCTGCAGCGGCTCTTTCACCGGTTGACGGTAGATCACGCCTGGAGCCTTGCGGTCGAGCGGCATCTCAAAGGATGCTGTCAAATCAATGTCTCCTTTGCCGTCGATGGCCTGGCCGAGAGGGTTGACCACGCGTCCGAGGAAATTGTCGTTGACGCGGATAGAGGCAATGCGATGCGTTCGCTTCACCTTCATACCCTCCTCAATGCCTGCCGTGGAACCCAAGAGGACGCAACCGACGTTGTCTTCCTCCAGGTTCATCACGATGGCCATCGTGCCATTCTCAAACTCAAGCAGCTCGCTGGCCTCAGCGTTGCGCAGTCCGTAGATACGCGCCACACCGTCGCCGACAGTAAGCACCGTGCCTACCTCGTCGAACTGCGTGCCACTATTCACCTCTTGGAGTTGCTGCAGCAGCACATCAGAGACCTCGCTTGGTTTTATCTTGTCTGACATTACTAATTGTTTCTGAATTATTTGATTAACGTATTGCGGATGTCACGCAGCTTGCGCTGGATGCTGGCATCCATTCTATAGGTATCATACTCCAGGATGAAACCGCCAATCAAGTCAGGGTTCACCTCGGTGTTGAACTCTACAGAACCATGAGTTTTCTTCTCGACCATCGCCTTCACCTTACGCTCGGTCTCAGCCGAGACAGGGGCAGCAGTGGTGAGCGTACCGCGAATGATATTCTTCTGCTTTCTATAAAGAGTGATGTAAGAGGTCGCCATGAATTGTAGTGCGCTCTCCCTGTCCTCCTTCAGCACCAAAGCAATGAAGCGAGCGGTGAGTGGGGAGGGAGTTCCGCCACATGCCGTCTCCAGCAACTGTTGCTTCTTGGCCTTGGAGAGCATGGGGTTGTCTATCGTAAAGCGCAATTCAGGCACCCGGATGTAGTTCGTGGAGAGAACTGACATCTCCTTATAGACCTGATCTTCGAGCTTCGACGCAGTAGCGCTCTTGATGAGCGCACGTGCGTAGCGAACCGATATTACACCTAAATCCATAAGCTATGATTACTTGTCCTTATTATTATCAGAAGAAACTTCATCCAGCAGTTTGTCTATCAGCGCATTCTGCTTGTCGGAAGCAGCGAGTTTCTCGCGGAGAATCTTCTCTGCGATCTGCACAGAGAGCTCAGCCACCTGTGTGCGAATGTCGCGGATGGCGGCCTGCTTTTGGCTATCGATCTCAGCCTTGGCCTCGGCAAGGATGCGTGCACCCTCGTCGTTGGCCTTGGCCTGAGCTTTCTCGACAATAGCGTCGCGCGTAGAGGCAGCCTCCCGCAGGATGGCGGCCTGCTTGTCGCGAGCCTCTTGCAGCATGGCTTCACCCTCTTTTTGGATGTTCTGGAGCTTATCATTGGCCTCCTTGGCCTTGCGAAGGCTTTCGTCAATGTAAGCCTTACGCTCGTCGATCATCTTCACGATAGCAGGAAATCCAAACTTCCAAAGAATCAAGAAGACGATGACGAAGACCAGCGTCATCCAAAAAAGCAATCCACCTTCAGGGATTAATAAATCCATACTTACTGGTTAAAGTTCATTGAAAACCTCCCGCTTACGCGGGATTGATTACATAACTACTGCCAAGAGCGCAACGATCACGGCCAAGAAGGCCACACCCTCGACGAGGGCAGCTGCGATAATCATGGAAGAACGGAGATCACCAATCTTCTCCGGCTGGCGAGCCATGGCATCCATGGCCTGGGCGCCAATGCGCCCGATACCCAAACCAGCACCGATAACGGCAATACCTGCGCCCAATGCGCCACCCATCTTTGCAACCTCAGCTGCTAACAACAATGATGATAACATAGTTAAAAAGCTTTTTAATTATTTGATATTTTTGATTATTTATTTTGCTTTTGACCGGTCTCCGCGCATAGGCAGGAGGTCGGACCGAAATCCTTATGCGGCATGCTCCTTGACATGAGCAAACGAGATGAACACGGCGCTAAGCATCGTGAACACCAAGGCCTGGATGTAGCTTACAAGAATCTCAAGCAGCATCATGAAGACGCTCAGCGCTACCGAGATAACTGAGATACTGCTTCCGGCGATGTTGTTGACCAGCGCATTCTCAGTGAGATGGAACATGATGAAAATCATACCCGCGAATGACAAGGCAATCGCATGGCCTGCCATCATGTTGGCAAAAAGTCGGATCATCAGTGCCAATGGCTTAGTGAAGATACCTACAAGCTCGATAACGGGCATCAAGGGAACAGGAACCTTCAACCATGTGGGTACTTCCGGCCAGAAGATTTCCTTCCAATATTCCTTGGTACCCGTAAAGTTGGTGATGAGGAATGTGCATAGGGCGAAAAAGCAAGTACACGAGATGTTGCCCGTGAGGTTGCCACCACCCGGGGGGAAAGGCTCGATACCCATCAAGTTGGCAATGAAGATGAAGAAGAAGCACGTCAAAAGATAGGGAGCATATTTCGGAGCCTCATCGCCCATGACTGCCTTGATGACGTCATCATAGACCGACTTGATGAACATGTGCATCAGACCTGTGAAACCAGAAGGAGCAGGATCGTCAATCTTATGACGCTTGCACCAGCGGGCAGGAATGAGCACACACAGCAAGAGGATGATGGCATCGATGAAAAGGACGGCCACAGACTTTGTAATGGAGAGGTCAAACGGACGCACTTCTTGACCGTCGACCTGCTCTACGATTTTACCTGGATAGGTCTCGGCCTCACCACCTTTGATACACAGTCCATAAGGACCAGGACGGTTGCCCTGCTCATCAGCATGATGAGAGAATTGTGATGAGGAGAACACATGCCAGCCTGTAGAGCTTTTCACGATCACCGGGAGGTTGATTACCACTGGATGGTCACCAACATTGGTGATGTGCCACTCGTATGAGTCTTTGATATGTCCCCACAAAATTTCCTTCATGTCAATCGTCATCTTCTCTCCGGCCATTGATGGCACAGCGAGAAGACCGAGTATCAGCACGAGGAGATATTGCTTGAATGCTTTCATGTCAGCTATTTAATCAAATGTTTTTTCTCTATATGAGAGAAGAATATGCAGTCGAAGACCAGCATCAGCACGTAGTAGGTGGCAAAAATCAACGCAAAGGACAAAAGGCACGTCTTGTCGCCACGGAGAAAGAAAGCTCCGACGAGGACGACGATGAATGCGAGAAGCATTCTCGCGGCCGACGACGCAAAATAGAAGCGCGTGAGGCCGTTGCCAGCCTTTTGCGCTGCCTTGCGCCAGCAGCGTCCGTTGATCATGGTCACCAAAAGAAAATAGACAGCCGAGAACACAATACTATAGGTGAAACCATACTTGAAGGCTATCTGCTCGGCCAAAAAGCCAAGTAGGGTCAAACCGGCGATGATCCACAAGCCTATCCTATTATATAAGGAAGCGTAGTGTCCGACAATGTCTTGGTGCTTTGCCATGGGAGTCTTCTATACCTCAACACAGAGGTTAACCTCGTTGCGCTTGACCTCAACGAAACCTCCTTCTATGTCGAATTGCTTCTTACCGTCCTTTTCGGTATATTCCACACGACCTTTCGTCAAGGTGGAGATGATAGGAGCATGGTCCTTGAGGATCTCAAAGGGACCCACCATACCCGGTACCAACACGCTCTCGACTTCGCCGTGAAACATGACCTTTTCGGGACTTACTATTCTCAATCTCAACATAAGCGTTAGGCTTTGGCTGCCTCCAAGAGTTTCTTACCCTTCTCCTTGGCATCCTCGATTGTACCAACGTTGAGGAACGCCTGCTCAGGCAGGTCATCGACCTCACCATCCAGAATGGCATTGAAACCCTTGATAGTCTCCTCGATGGGTACCATCACGCCAGGAATGCCCGTAAACTGCTCTGCCACCGTAAACGGCTGGGAGAGGAAACGCTGCACACGGCGTGCGCGATTGACAACCAACTTGTCTTCATCGGACAACTCGTCCATACCGAGGATGGCAATGATATCCTGCAACTCCTGATAGTGCTGGAGAGTCTCCTTCACTCGCTGGGCGCAGGCATAGTGCTCCTTGCCGACAATCAGCGGATCGAGGATACGCGACGTACTGGCCAGCGGATCAACGGCAGGATAGATACCCAGCTCAGTAATCTTACGGTTGAGCACCGTAGTAGCATCAAGGTGAGTAAAAGTCGTTGCTGGAGCAGGGTCGGTCAAGTCGTCAGCGGGCACATAGACTGCCTGTACGGAGGTGATGGAACCACGCTTTGTAGAGGTGATGCGCTCCTGCATTGCACCCATCTCGCTGGCCAATGTCGGCTGATAGCCTACGGCAGAAGGCATACGTCCCAGCAGTGCAGAAACCTCAGAACCAGCCTGGGTGAAACGGAAGATGTTGTCGATGAAGAACATGATGTCAGCAGCCTCTCCGTTCTTACCACCATGGTCACGGAACTCCTCAGCCACCGTCAGACCAGAGAGGGCGACAGAGGCACGTGCCCCAGGAGGCTCGTTCATCTGACCATAGACCAGCGTAGCCTGCGACTTCTGAAGTTCTTCAGGGTCAACAAGACTCAAGTCCCACTTGCCCTCGTCCATAGCCTTTCTGAACTTCTCGCCATAACGGATAACGCCTGACTCAAGCATATCACGAATCAGATCGTTGCCCTCACGGGTACGCTCACCAACGCCGGCAAAGACGGAATAACCGTTGTGACCCTTGGCAATATTGTTGATCAACTCCATGATGAGCACCGTCTTACCGACACCAGCACCACCGAAAAGTCCGATCTTACCACCCTTCATGTACGGCTCCAAGAGGTCGATGACCTTGATACCAGTCTGCAACATCTCCTTGTGGGTGGAGAGATCCTCAAACTTCGGAGCCTCGCGGTGGATGGGGTACGCTCCCTTCATATCGAGCGATTCCATACCGTCGATAGGCTGACCAATGACATTCATCATACGGCCCTTGATCTGATCGCCAGCCGGCATGGTGATAGGACTTCCCGTACGCATTGCCTCCAGTCCACGCTGCAATCCGTCCGTGTTGTCCATGGCAACGCAGCGCACAGTGTCCTCGCCAATGTGCTGCTGCACCTCGATGATGAGGTCGCGGCCATCGGGACGCTTTACGCGCAATGCCTCATAGATTTTAGGCAGTACCTTCTCAGGATCCTCGCCCTTAGTGTCGAAATAAACGTCGATCACCGGGCCGATAATCTGAGAGATATGTCCAATAGTTTGTGACATAAATTTTACTTCTTTGTTTATGCGTTATTATACTTCGATTTTGTTTTTAGTTAGATGCTCACCTCATCGAGGACGCGGATCAACTTGCGGTCGAAAGGCTTATCAGAGCGGATTGCCTCCGAGAGCGGCACGTAGCAGACCTCGTTGTTTCTCACGCCTACCATCAGGTTGCGTTGTCCTTGCATGATGGCCTCCACGGCACCAGTGCCCGTTCGGCTGGCCAGAATGCGGTCGCGGGCCGAGGGACGACCTCCGCGCTGCAAGTGACCCAGGATGGAGACACGCACGTCATAGTCGGGGAACTCCTTGTGAACGCGCTCCGCATAGTACATCGCACCACACTTCGGGCTTTCCGAGACGATGACGATGCAACTCTTCTTTGACTTGCGAATACCACGCTCCATGAAGCGTGCCAACTGGTCAACATCCGTGGAATCTTCGGGGATGATGGCAGCCTCCGCACCACTGGCGATGGCAGAGTTTTGTGCCAAGAAACCAGCATCACGGCCCATCACCTCTACAAAGAAGATGCGCTCGTGGCTTTGAGCGGTATCGCGAATTCTATCAACACACTCTACGATGGTATTGAGCGTCGTGTCATAACCGATCGTGTTGTCCGTACCGTAGAGGTCGTTGTCAATGGTACCAGGCAGTCCGATACAGCAGAGATCATACTCTGCAGCAAACTTCATCGCACCCGTCAGCGAGCCATTGCCGCCGATGACGACCAGTGCGTCGATACCATGTTGTTTGATGTTCTCATAGGCTTTATCACGCCCCTCTTTGGTCATGAACGCCTTAGAGCGTGCCGTCTTGAGGATTGTACCTCCCCTGCCGATGATGCCACTGACATTCTCGGTGGTGAAATCCCTTATCTCTCCTGTTACCAATCCATCATAACCTCGGTAAATACCCTTGATATTGAAACCGTTATAGATTCCTGCACGCGTGACGGCACGAATTGCCGCGTTCATTCCTGGGGCATCTCCACCCGAAGTTAATACACCAATTGTCTTAATCTTTGTCATAGGAAGATTCTAATTATTACCTTATTGAAGATTTTAACAGGGGCAAAGGTAGTAAAAATAAATGTATCTACAAACCTTTTTGCAGGATTTTGGAAAATAACTCCCACTTTTGAGGAAACAACACCCACTTTTTTTGATTCATCTCATTAATTTTGCGAAGGTACCATCGACTTAGATGCATGGCTTTATAGCTGAACGATCATATCATTGGGTGGAAATATCAGAACTTAAACAGTTGCTCTACCTTTTTCGCACATTGCTCCATGAGCCACTTGGGGGTACTTGTCGCCCCACATATACCCACCGACTGTATGTCATCGAGCCACTCCCTTCGGATCTCATCCTGACTCTCTATCTGATGACTGTTGGCATTGACGCGGCTGCATTCCGCAAAGAGCACGCGCCCGTTGCTGCTCTTGCGACCTGCTACGAAGAGTACAAGTTCATGACAAGCGGCAAAATCAGCGATATTAGGCATACGGTTGGCCACTGATCGACAGATGGTATCAAAACTCTCAAAGGCACACCCGTCGGCGATATGACCCTGGATGTAAGCGATGATATCCCGATAGGCCGAGAGGCTTTTCGTCGTCTGGGAGAAAAGGAAGATGGAGCGGGAGAAGTCGAGGTGGCGCACGTCGTCGAGATTTTCCACAACAATAGCACCTCCGTGGGTCTGCCCGACCAGGCCAAGCACTTCGGCATGGCCTTTCTTGCCAAAAATAACCACTTGTCCGTCTTGCGCCTTCTCCCACTGGCGCTTCACCCTGCGCTGCAAGGCCAGCACCACAGGACACGTCGCGTCAATGATTGTGATGTTATTGCGTTGGGCCGTTTCGTAGGTAGAGGGTGGTTCGCCATGGGCTCGGAGCAGCACCGTTGCATCGTGGAGTTGCTGAAACTGTTCATGATTGATGGTGATCAGTCCCTTGTGAGCAAGACGCTCCACCTCGACACCGTTGTGTACGATGTCGCCAAGGCAATAGAGGGTATTGCCTGCCTTGAGTTCTTCCTCCGCTTTGTTGATGGCAGTGGTCACACCGAAGCAAAAGCCACTGCCTGAATCGATTTCTATCGTCATAGGTTGGTATGCAAATGAACTTAATATGTAGTTGGTTTCGATACTTTCACTGTCACAGCAGTGGTCCTTCCGCTGTATTCAGGCGCATAGGCACATTGTGCCGTGCAGGTACCCGAGAGGTAGTTGCCCTCTCGGTCAATATAGTACTCCGTCTCGACCACATGCTTGCCTTTAGCTATTTGATGGAAGAAATAACGGGTCGATTGGTCGCGGGTCTCCAGGTAGTAGCCCCATTGATAACCACTCTCCTGGGCCACGGGCTCCAGGCAGGCTGCACGCATATCGTTTACCATCACAAAGTCGTAGTCGCGGTCGGCTTGGATGGTAATGCGTACTCGCACGCGGTCGCCAACCGTCAGTTGGGTGGCCGGCTTACCGTCCTCGTCAAGAAGTTCGCGGCTGACCTTGAGACCTGCCGAGGAAGCACGAGTCTCGCGCATAGGCTGGAGATATTGCGCATAGACAGCTCCCCAGGACGTGCCATCGGAGGACTTTTCGGCTGTCAAGGTCGCCGGCGCATTCGTCAACGTCTCTGTATGGCGCACGTAGCCCAGCCCAGCTGAACCCTGCTCCTCAATGGACCTTCCGTCGATGGAGAGCCGAGTCGGTGCAGCCGAGTCGGTCAGGGCAGCAAGATGGCCCTTGTCGGCAAAAGCCCAAATGGCTTCCACGGCATTGAAAGGCGTGTCCCAAGCTTGTGTGCGCTTAGCTTGAAGAAGCCAGCGACGCATCTCGCTGAGGGTCTGTGTGTCGTCGGGAGTCAGAGTGCGAATGGCCTCGATAGCCGCTACTTGCGAAGGAATCCGATAGTTGAACCAACTATAACTGGCACGTGGCGTGTCGAAATAGCGTCCCATCTCCTCACGGTACACAGTATACTCCTTCAAGCTCTTCAAATATGCGAGGGCTTTCGAGTGCTGATCATACAGGGCGAGGATCACCGCCGTATTGGCTTTGCCATAAATGGTTAGATCCGAAGCACGACGGGTCATCAGGCGCAGCAGATAGTCGGTATCTGCCGTACGGCTACGTTGTGCCAATGCATTGGTATAAAGATAGTCGCAAAGGGCATCGCTGGGATAAAAATCCTTTCTTTTCTTGAGTTCGGAGACCTGTCGGGCCACCTCCTTGTCGAGGAAGCGGAAGGCCTTGGTGACGAGGGCGTTCAACGTAGCGTCCTCGCCTGTCATTACTTGTAGTCGGACGAGGGTCTTAGTAACAGCCACCGTCATATAAAAGCTACCGTCCATACCTTGCCACCAAGAGAAAGATCCGTCGGCATTCTGCAACTTGCGCAGACTGCTGATGGTATTGGTGAGCGCATGGCTGATCTGGTTGTCGTTGAAATAAGCTGCAATAGCACGGCGTTGGGCGCTCTCCGACTGAGCGTCAGCTACCCACGGAGTCTCGGTAAGCACCAGAGCCTTGAGCGCCTCATTCTTCTCCAGCTGGCTTTGTAGCGAAGTCTCCGTGCCCGATTCTTGTTCCCACTGCTTGAACACTGTCTTCAAAGTGGGATTCTCCTTAACGATCGTCCGTGCAAGGGTGTTGGCAAAGAGGGCGGCGGAGAGAGAGATTGCATTCTTTTCGTTGACGTCGCCGACATAGGGGAGGGCTTGCATCAGGAGCCATGCGGGATTGTTGGTATATTCTATCGTCAGACTCGGTCGCTCGATACCTTTGCCTTTGAACAACTGCTTGAGGTCGAGCTGCAGCGTCCCAGGCTCGTGTTGCGTGAACGGCAGGGGAGTGGTGACGTATTGCTTGTCGGTCAACACGGGAAGGTAGTGCTGCTCACCATCGCTGAATCCATCGCCTTGTGCTATGATGCGCACGATCAAGAGTCCTTCTTGACCTTCAAGCAGTGAGGGAGCAATAGAGAAGGCCGCACGCACCGTTTGGTGGGGATCGGAAGAGAAAGGCTGTTCCTCCTCATAGACCACAGACTCGTCGGCAGGAAGAAGGAACTGGAGACGCACCACACCCTTACGGGCAACGTCAGATGTGTTGCTGATACGCGTGGCAATGACTGCATGGTCGCCCAAACGAAGGAAGCGAGGAAGGTTGGGTTGTACCATCACATCCTTTTGTGCCACCACGTCGGCCTCTATCAGTCCGTGGCGCATTTCCTTGTCGTGAGCAAGTCCCATGAAGCGCCACGTTGTTACGCTCTCAGGCAGACGGAACTGCAAACTCACCTGTCCGAGAGAGTCGGTGCGGAGTTGAGGATAAAAGAAAGCTGTCTCCTCCAGGTTTTCACGTAGTTGGACGGGAGCATTGCTATCTGTCTCTGTTGCGCTGCCCGCCTCATTAGCTCCACTGGGAGCTGCACTGCCCAGTGGTGGCTCTTCCAAGGTGGCCTCCATATCAGCCACCAACATCTGTTTCGACATCATACGCACAGAGGCAGAGCCGGGAGCAGCATCCATACACATCCTGGGGCGCGATCTTCCATACAAGAACCGTCCATCGTAGTCGCGGAGTAATGAGGAGAAGTAGTTTTTATCCAGCTCGGAGAAAGACAAGGTCTTGAAAACGGGCTGAGAGGGGTAAAGGGTACTGGTCACCTGTGTACGACCATAATAGATGGACGTCCAGTCCGCGGTGGGCAGATAGAGATTCATTGCTACGTTATCGTCCCAACGGTGAAGGCTCAATTGGTCGAGACTCTTATCGTAAAGAGTGGCCATCAGCTGGGCGTTGGCTGGTGTACCGTCAGGGTTGCGGGCCTCCAGCGTCCATGTCTCCTGCTGTCCCGGTGTGAGTCGGTCGCGGAAGGTGCGCCAAGAGAGAGAGATCTGCTTCTCGGGAAGGGGGCGTGCTATGGTCGTGGTATGGGTGTAAGCAACGCCGTCGTGTACCCAAGCGAAGCAGAGGCGCAGTCCGTCGCCATACTCCTTCTTATACTTAAACTTCATAAGTGTCAGCGCATCGCTTTGGTCGATGCGACCATTCTCCAACACACGGTTTCCCGAGATGACGGAATAGAGAATGTGCTGGTCCGCATCTGAAGAACCCACTTGGATGCAGACGGGCTTGCCATCGCGCGGGAAGGTCTCACTTGTCTGGTAGAACCAGTTGTGTGTCGTGACTACCGGGCGCTTATCGTCAAGGGAGAAAAGAACAAACGGATGCTGTAGCGTGTCGTTGCCACAGACAGCGAGCAACGTCCAGGCACCCGACTTCATTCGAGGCAGTTGGATAGGAGTATTGGTGGAGGCGGAATGGGTGAGTTGGGCCATACGCTCCGCCGTGCTCAGTCCGTCTTTCGCAGCAAAAAAGCCATAGCGGACGGAGGCCTCCACGTCCTTGCCCGCCGCATTGCGATACTGAAGGGTGAAAGTCTTATTGTCGGTATCGACAAGCAACTGCTCTGGCAGATCGGTGGAAAGGAGCGCATCCTTGTTACCCAACGGGATGGAGAGGGTGCCACGATGGCTTTCCCCAGCAAGGTCGGTGACATCGGCTTGCAAGTCGAAACGGTAGAAGCCCGTAGCACCCTCAGGTATTGTCAACGGCAAGCGGACCTCAAAGAGGCCATCAGCATCTGTCGTAGCCTGAGCCTCGAGAATGGTCTCCTCAGAGAAGTCTCTCTGGAACCAACGCCACCACAGCGAGGGACGACGCACGACGGAGTAGCTGACCTTGGCGCCATCAATTCCTACACCACTATAGGTACGGGCGGTTCCCTTTATGACTATCGTATCGCCGGGAGCGTAGCGCTCTTGGTATGGGTCGAAAGTAACCTCAAATGTAGGCCGTTTGTATTCCTCTACACGAATAACCTCGCGCTCATAACCAAGACTTGAAACTATCGTGAAGTGACCTGTAAGTCCCGAAGATGGCAAATGGAACTCGGTTGCTGCAGTACCGAAAGCGTCTGTCTTAAGCGACTTCTCCGCCACATCACGACCATTGGCATCACGAAGGGTAAGCGTAACGCGGCGACCGGTGGTAACCTTGGTCTTCGTTCCCATCATCGTCCAAGCCATCAGATTGACATATACCGTTTGTCCCGGCCGATAAATGGCACGATCGGTAAAGATGCGGACATTCTGCAACGAATCTTCCTGCATGTTATAGGTAAAGTTAGTCCATCCTGCATTGACCGGCAGAGCTTTGTCCTGCGGCGTACTGACACAAAACTCCAATTTGGTATTAAAATAAGATTGTTTATTACCTATATCGAAAAAATGGTGCTTATTACCTATGGATATGATCGCTTCGCCGTTTTTGTCTGTCACAAAACTCGCATTACTATGGCCATTATCCAGTTCGTAATAGCTCACTGAAGCACCCGCCACGGGCTGTCCATTGTCGGCACGAACGACGGCGAGACGGAGTTTTCCTTTGGGCTGAGCCTGCCATAGCAGACGAAGATTGCTCACAGCTATCAGATGCCGCTCCACCTCCATCGATTTGTTGTCAGAAAAAAACTCCAAGAGATATAGTCCTGGGGAAAGGCGTGGCAGTAAGAGACTGTCTGTATGCTGTTCATAGGCCGGGTAGCCGTGGAGGGAAACGCTGAAAGTCTGAGCGGAGTTCTTGTCGATATAGGATTGGATATTCTTGTATTGACGGGCATCAACAGATTTTAGGACAAAGAACGGATGCTCGTTGGTCAGACGTACGGGCAAAACACGCACATAAAGCTCTGAAAGGTTGCAAACATCATTGAAGACGATCTTCACAGACTGATACGGATGAAAGAGCTGGTCCGGCAAGTCAGCGGTAAAGCGTGGCCTGATGAGGTGTTCAAGGCTATTGCGAAGTGCACCGATCTCCTTCCACTTACTCCAACGTTTAAGGGCCTTGATGGCAAAATCATAACAAGCCTTCCGTTCATCGTTGGTCGTTTGGGGCATTGCGTGGTAGCGAGCGATGGCTGTATGCCCACAGACGAGCAAGTCTTGATACTCCGCGATAATGCGGTCGAGGGCTTGAAGGTCGTTGCCGGCAAGATCCGTTGCCAAGAGACAGGTTGCCTCACGATTGCCATGCGCGCGATACCAGTCGAGAAGCCATTCACGCTGGTTGGTCTCCAGTGCAACGACATGAAGCAGGTCATTGCCGAAGATTTGACTATCAACACCCTTTTTGAGGAAGGGAATGTAGGGATCCACTCTCTCCGCCGCAAGGGCATCCGGGTGGGAGAGGGCCTTGGCACGATAAGCGCTGGCCTTGGCTTTATGGTCATCGAGAGCAGGGTGGGCGTCGTAGATTTGGGAGAGAACTACGTCGTAGATTGACTGGAGTACCACGTTGGTAGCCTGGCTTTCCTTCTCCTCCAAATCCGTTACCCATTTGGAGAGGGAGTCGGGGGAAATGTCATATTCCAAGCTGGCTCTGCGGAGTGTGGAAGCCAAGAGGTGACCATAAGCGTTCTCTTGAGCAGCACGCTCCTGAATTTGAGTAAGTATGCTGATCTGTGTACGCGGCTGGTCGTCCCGTTCCGCGTTATTGACCTTTTTCCATAGGTTGTCATAACCTTGGGACCATAGATTTGAGAGAAATGACATAAGCAGTATAATGATAGAAATAGTTCGTTTCATGCTGATTCTATTTTGCAAGTGATTCACTATGTCGAATATAACTTTGCAAAATAAACCAATTTCCATGAAATAGCAAAGCGTTTTTGGAAGAAAAATGGTTTATATTGGGATTTTTAACGAATACGCCGTGCTTTGGAATACAGAAACATATATTCTATCGTGTCATAGGAGAGGAAAAAGTCATTACTTTTTCCTCACCACCGCTTTTCATCCTAGTCTTATTTTTCTTATTATCTCATTTTTCCCATTTACTCCTCTTTCTCTGCCTTCAATTCATAGATACCACTAGGGGATTTGCGTTTCAGTACATCGAGTTGGAAATCTTTGCCAGGGATGATACCGTGAGAACGCAGAATAGTCTCTACTGTGAGTCGAGCTAATTCGGGATGATTGTTTTCATCGCTAAGATGGCAGAGCCAAACATGGCGAAGAGCGGGAGACGCATTTTCGACGAGGGCCTGTGCACATTCGTTATTGCTCAAATGCCCATTAGGTCCGCAGATGCGCTCCTTCAAATGGCGAGGATAAGCACCCTGCGCAAGTTTCTCGGGCTCATAGTTAGCTTCCAAGACAAGGTACTGAGACTGCGCAATACACTGCTTGACCTCATCGGTGATGTGACCACAGTCAGTGATCAAGCCAAAGCGCACACCTTCGCATACGATACTATAACCCGTACAGTCAGTACTATCATGGGGGACGGCGAAGGAGGTGACGGTAAACTCACCTATCTGCTGAGTTTCTCCTTTCTCCAAATAGAAGAGATTTTCCTTGTTGATCTTTCGGCGCACACACCAGTTGCTATGTACTCCACGGTGTACGTCCGTCGTGGCAAAGACGGGAATGTGGCAATCACCACTCAGAGACCCTACCGACTTGACATGGTCGGCGTGGTCATGGGTAAGGATGATATGCTTGACATGGTCGAGTTTGAGGCCATACTGGTTGAAATGCTTTTTAAGCGTACGAATACCCACGCCACAGTCTATCATCAGACAGTCTGTGTCGGTGAATAAAAGATAGCAGTTGCCACTGCTGCCGCTTCCGAAAGATATAAACCTAAGCATATTATGTTTGATTTTATAAATGGAGGACAAGGAAAGTAGAAGATAAATCGCGGATAGGCCTACGGCTTGACGCACTAAAAGCGGGTCTCATCGGGATTGTCGGGTAAACGCTTAAACTCATAACCCTGATCCTTTAGCCACTGTAAGGAACGAGGAAGGGCGGTCTTGAGTTTGTCGATACTCTTCAGAGAATCATGAAATGTGATGATAGAACCATTGCGGGCATATCGCTTCACATTATTATATACGTCGTCACCATTAAGCCATTTGGAGTAGTCGCGGGTCACAAGGTCCCACATCACCACACGGTAGTGGTGCTTCACCCACCAATAGACCGAGTGGCGGAGCCAACCGTGAGGCGGACGGAAGTAGGGCGAAGGTATCAATGCCTGTGCTTTCGTGACATCGACGGCATAGGTGAGCGTCCAATGCTTGAAAGAGCCAAGATGGTGAAACGTGTGATTGCCCACTTGATGGCCTCTGCTAACGACTTCGTCAAACAATGCCGGGTACTTTCTCACGTTGTCACCCACCATAAAGAAAGTGGCCTTGGCATCAAACGCGTCGAGCGTATCCAGGATGAAAGGCGTTGCCTCGGGGATGGGACCATCGTCGAAAGTGAGATAAACAGCACGTTCCTCCGCACTCATCCGCCACAGGGCGTGGGGATAGAGTAAGCGGAGGAACCGTGCAGGTTGCTCAATCAGCATTAGTTACCAAAGCCGCCTCCACGCAGCTGATAACTCTGGATGAGCGAGTTGAGTTCGTTCATGTGCTTCTGGCCCCATGCCTTGTCGTAGTGCTCGGCCATCTGCATGAGCGACATCAGAATCTGAATGTTGGTGTAGCAGCTCTGACGAGACATGTTGAAGCCCTTGGAGTTGAGCGATACATAGTAGCGTACATACTGGGCATTGTCCTTCCACATCGCATCGAGGAGGCGCTCGCCATCCTTCTTCTGTCCAAGCATAAGGTAAGCTTGTGCCATCTGGCCGCTGCCACCGAGGTAGTAGGGCTTCAGATTGTAGTCAGGCAACTCCTTGTCGGCTTTGCGGAGGAGGTTGAGAGCCTTCACCTTGTCGCCGTCCTGGATAAACTGGAGTGCCAGTTCGGCAAGCATTCGGCGATGGGTGTAGCACATGCGCTCCACAGTCTCGTCCATATAGAACCCCTTCATGCTGACATTGCCCCACTTGAAGCGAGTCATGATGTTATGATACATCTTCTCCTTGTCGAAGAGGATGTGGTCGTAGCTGATGTTAGACTCACGCTGGGTGTTGAACGGCGTGATACGATAGGCCAATCCCTCCTGTACGAAGTTATCGCTGAGGTTCATGAAGTTCTCCTTGCCCACGGTCGTGGCCACATAGAGCGGTCGCGTCCAGTTGCAGTTGGCAATCAGCTCGAGCATCATCAAGTCGCTCTTGGTGAGTCCGGTCTTGCCGGCAAGGGAAATAGCCATCCTGTCGGGGATGCTGTCGCCAGGGAGGATCATACCTGAGCGGCGAACGGCCTGCTTGTCAATGGTGACATAGACCGTATCGGTCGGTATGACATGGGCCTGCTCGTCACGAGAGCGTACCCAGTACTTCATGATGTTCTTCAACTCAAACGGGTCGTCACCATACTGTGCGCGTGCCTCCTCGGGATGAGTTTTATAGTAATCAAGCACCTGCGACTTGAAGTCGGGGTTGATACGAATATATTCGTTGGTGCCGCTGACATAGTCGATACGCGGCCAAGAGATAGGCAGCGCGGGCGACGAGTAGGCTGGGCGCGTCATCTGGTCGATGTAACAGTCGGTGGAAAGGTAGCTGAGGTTGCAGACGCGCGCGTCGGTACGTATGCCCTCCACCTCCTGGTTGTACCAGAGCGGGAAGGTATCGTTGTCACCGTTGGTGAAGATCACCGGGTTGCCCTTGTCCTGCAGTGTCATCAGATAGTTCTGTCCAAAGTCGCGGCAAGTGTAGCGACCTGATCGATCGTGGTCATCCCAAGTCTGCGAAGCCATCTGGATGGGGACCACCAAACCTACGACCGAGACCAAGGCGGCAGCGCCGACCGGACTGAGACGCAGTTTTTTGAACCATTCGTACATGGCGGCTACACCCATACCACACCAGATAGCATAGGCATAGAAGGAACCTGCGTAGGCATAGTCGCGCTCACGAGGTTGTCCCGGCGTCTGGTTGAGGTAGATGACGATGGCCAATCCCGTCATGAAGAACAGGAAGAAGACCGTCCAGAACTGCTGGATACCTCGCTTGCCACGGAAGGCCTGCCAGAAGAGGCCCAGAAGACCAAGCAGCAAAGGCATACAGTAGAAGACATTGTGGCCCTTATTTTCCTTGAGCGAGTCGGGCATGAGATTCTGGTCGCCCAGACCGAGGACGTTGTTGTCGAACCAATTGAAGCCCGTGAGCCAGTTGCCATGCTCGCGCTCGTTGTGTCCCTGGATATCATTCTGACGTCCTGCGAAGTTCCACATGAAGTAGCGCCAGTACATGAAGTTGCACTGATAGGAGAGGAAGAATTTGATGTTCTCCCACTGAGTCGGCATCTTGACGCCATCGACGGAGCGGCCCTGTATGCCTCCCATCCACGACTCATACATATCGGCGTGTCCCTCGTCCCACATTCTGGGGAAGAACATGTTCTGCTGGAACACCTGCGTGGCCTGACGGCGCACCAAGTAGTAGCTATCCTTCTCGTCAGCACTCTCCTTCTCCTTCGGCTCATAGATGGGTGCACCCTGCTTGAACTCATAGTGCATGCCATCCTCAGCAATAGCAGGCTCAGAAGTATAGGCCTGGCCGTAGAAGAGCGGGTACTGGCCGTACTGCTGACGGCTGAGATAGTTGCCCAAAGTGAAGATATCCTCTGGGGAGTTTTGGTCCATCGGGGGATTGGCTGTGGAGCGAATCACAATCAATGCGTAGCTGGAGAAGCCAATCAGAAGCATCAGCATACAGAGCAGCGCCGTGTTCTTGAGGCGTGTCGGTATCAAGGTGACACTGGACTTGCCCTTACCCTTCTTCATATTGAGGACGAAGAACAGCACGGCCAAGATGACCACACCCGTGAAGAAGGCTGACCAACCGTAGCCGACGAAGGGCACACCCAGAAGGGCGAAGGCGGTCAGGAAGGCAATGTTCTCGCGCTTGGTGTGGCTACTCTGATAAGTCTCCCAGAGTGCCCATACGAAGGAGGCAACGAGGAGGATGATATAGACTATGACACCCGTGTTGAACGGCATTCCCAGCGTATTGACGAAGAAGAGCTCAAACCAGCCACCCACGGTGATGATACCAGGGACGACACCGTAGAGTACAGCTCCGACGATAACGACGGAAAGCAGGAGAGCGAGAAGCGACCCCTTGGCATTGGCGTTAGGCACCTTGCGGTAATAATATACCAGCACGATGGCGGGAATGCACAACAAGTTGAGCAAGTGGACACCAATGGAAAGGCCGGTCATATAGAAGATGAGCACCAACCAACGGTCGCTATGAGGCTGGTCTGCACAGTTTTCCCACTTCAGGATCAGCCAGAACACGATGGCTGTGAAGGCCGAGGAGTAGGCATAGACCTCACCCTCGACAGCGGAGAACCAGAATGTGTCGGAGAATGTGTAAACCAAAGCGCCCACCAAGGCTGAGCCCTCTATGGCGATGGCCTCGGAGAGAGAGGGCATAGTGCCGTCCTTGACGATGAGGCGGCGCACCAGATGCGAGATGGTCCAGAAGAGGAACATGATACAAACCGCGGAGAGGAGCGCACTCATAATGTTGACCATACGCGCCACCTGCGTCACATCGCTGGCAAACTGGCTGAAAAGATTGGCCGTGAGGGCAAAGAATGGTGCCCCAGGTGGGTGGCCGATTTCGAGCTTGTAGCCCGTAGTGATAAACTCTGGACAGTCCCAGAAGCTGGCTGTCGGCTCAATGGTGGAGCAATAGACGAACGCGGCGATCGCAAAAACGACCCATCCGAGAACGATGTCCACCAGCTTAAACTGTTTCATGAGCGTTGTTGATTATACATTTAGTGACCAATCGGCGAAGCCTGTCGCCGCGGCCATGATGATTGAATTTACCCAATTAAGTTGCAAAGTTAGCAAAAAGGAATGAAAAGTCGCCATAAAGAGGGGAAAAAATTACAGGAAAGGTGCCAATAGATGGCCTGCCCAACCGACAAACTTCTTCCATGGCGTGCGCCATTGGTCCCATTTCTCCTCCGTGAGGAGGAAAGAATCCTGCTTCTGCTGCTCAAACAGTTGGTTCAACTGCCGTGTGACGTGGGGGTCGATGATAACGGCATTCTCCTCGCGGTCCCAGCGCAACGAACGAGCATTGAGGTTGGCAGATCCGACGGTACAAAACTGTCCATCGACCATGATGATCTTCGTATGATGGAACCCCGGCTGGTAGAGCCAGATGTCGCAACCTTTTTTCATCAACTGATGAGCGTTGTAGAAGCCCACATCGGGTGTGATGGGAATGTCGCTCCGCACGCTCAGCATGATTTCCACCTTCACCCCCCGCTTGACAGCTTTGGCCAAGGCACGCTTCAGCTTACGGTTAAGCGTGAAGTAGGGATTGATAAGCTTGATGCTTTCCTTCGCGTTGTTGATAGCATTGAGGTAGAAGAAGCGGATGATGTCCTTCGTCACATGAGGCTCACGGTTGATGATGCCCACCATCTGTTGGCCACAAGTCGGCGTAGTGTCAGGCTTGAGACCTTCCATGTAGTCGGCATTGGAGATTCCCCGGTAATATTTTGCACCATGAACGTCCTCTCCCGAGACCAGTTTCCACATTCTGAGGAAGATCTTCTGCAGCGTATTGACCTCATCGCCCTCAATACGGCAATGCATATCGTGCCAGCTGCCCACCTGCTTCGTTCCTTTGATATAATAGTCGGCAACATTCATTCCCCCCGTATAGGCCACCTTGCCGTCTATGACGACGATCTTTCGGTGGTCTCGGTTGAAGAAATCATGAATCCATGGGAAAGCCAAGGGCTTAAACTCATAGATCTCCACCCCTTTGGATCGGATGAGGCGGATGTCCGACTTGCGCATCGGCTGGTTGTTGCTGGAGTTGCCAAAACCATCGAAAACAGCTCTGACCTCTACGCCCTCCGCGGCTTTGCGCACAAGACGCGTCATCAACTCGCGATTGATGGAGTCGTTGCGGAAGTTGAAATACTCAAGATGGATGCTCGACCGGGCTTGTTCTACCGCCTTGAAGAGGTCGTCAAACTTCTCTTGTCCAGTCATGAGCAAGGTGACGGAGTTGTTGTGGGAAAATGTCACCCCTTTGCTCCGCAGTTGCTCCACCATCAAGCTATCTGCCCTCTGTGCCCGCCCGAGAGCGGACACAAAGAGCAGCGAGATCAATATGACAATTTTTCTATTCAATATCAACGGGATAGGTGGGATATAAATGCGCGATAGAGAGGGTTAGAACATGCAACTGTAGTGATCCACCACACCCAGGAGACGATTTTCAGAGTCGGTCACGAGGACGGTGTGTATCTTGTACTGGTTCATCTTGCGCTGCACGTCGGCGATCTTCGTCTCGGGAGCTACCGTCTTAGGAGTTCTCGTCATGATGTCGCTGACGGTATGGTCGAAGAACTCTGCCTGCCAGCGCTCCATAGCACGACGAATGTCGCCGTCGGTGATCAGTCCAATGACCTTGCCGTCCTCCAGAGCCACACCCAGTCCGAGTTTGCCCTTGCTCACGTGGATGATAGCCTCGCCGAGGTGCATTTCCTTCGGGATGATAGGCAGGTCGTCGCTCCGCATCACGTCCTGCGCGGTGGTGAGGAGTCGCTTACCCAATTCACCACCCGGATGGAACTGTGCAAAATCCTTGGGCTTGAAGTCGCGGACCTCCATCAATGCGATGGCAAGCGCGTCGCCCATGACGAGGGCAGCGGTCGTGGAACTGGTCGGCGCCAGGTTGAGCGGGCAAGCCTCCTTCTCGACCTTCACCAGCAGGTGGGCCGTAGCATACTTCGCCAACAGAGACTGTGGATTGCCACTCATGCCGATGATAGGCACGTTCATGTGGAGCACCATGGGGATGAAGCGCAGCAACTCGTCAGTCTGTCCCGAGTTGGACAAAGCGAGCACCACATCATCCTTGGTCATCACGCCGAGGTCGCCATGATAGACGTCGAGCGGATTGATAAAGAAGGCCGGCGTGCCCGTAGAGGAGAGCGTAGCGGCGATCTTGGCGCCAATGTTTCCACTCTTGCCTACACCCGTCACGATGATCTTACCCTTGCAATGGTACATCATCGACACGGCACGGTCGAAGTTGTCGTCCAACTGGTCGATGAGCTTCAACGTCGCGTCACACTCATCCTTGATACACTGCACAGCATATTGGCGGACATTCCGAAGTCTCTCCTCCGCCTGCGTATTATTTGTTTCCATTATATTATATATAATAAGGTATATGGAGCATTTAACGGCTATCGTGAATAAAAAAGCGAAAAAATGGATTACAACCGCGTCGATCGTACTTTTCGGCGCAATTTCGATCGTCTTTACGATTCTGTGCATGCGCTATTTCAAAAGCGGCGTGCTCTACAAATACAATACCGTGATCACGTCTTCTCTGGTTGCAGCGGAAGTGATCTGTACGGGGCTTTGTTTTGCCTTTTTTCTGACGAATAAAGAGGCCGTGTATAAAC
>ENA-OOXT01000918-OOXT01000918.1-human-gut-metagenome-genome-assembly--contig:-NODE-918-length-20836-cov-3.776815_pt1 | contig 20836 bp, 18 predicted proteins | sample MGYA00241590_ERZ501349 | MGnify/ENA primary metagenome ERZ501349 (study PRJEB25962, sample SAMEA2042838) | human gut metagenome | biome: human gut; feature: human-associated habitat; material: faeces...
TACCAATTCCCAAAAGTAATTATCTCTTGAACCGTAATAGAAATTAACATCATCATCGTACAACGCTTCATCCGTGTTACAAAATCTGTAGGGAGGCATGGTTCCTATAATCAGCTTTGTGGCTCCCTCTGGAATTTCAGGCGCAAACGGATGGGTAGATTTTTTGTCCATTTCGTTTTCCTCCAAAATTTCAATTTTTGTAGAAGCTATGCTATTATCATACCAAGTGCTGTGAAAAATAACAAGCACGGTACAGCGGTCAATAACACTGATTCCTTCTGTGCTCCTCCAGTACGCGTCGGATCCTGTCCTTGCGCGTTTCGTCCAAATCCTCGTCCTCGTTGTGATACTGCGAAACCGTCTCGTGCGCTATCTCGGGACTGTCCTTTGCGGTGGCGCTGCGGATGCGTTGGATGTCGGAATAGAGCAGCGTTTTCTTCTCGATAAACGCTTCGGTGATTTTTTCAAGAAACAGTTCATTCTCGGAAAGGATGCTTTTCGCCCTGTTATAGCACCGCTCCAGCTCTGCCTGCACCGCCGCCTCGCTGCGGGCATTTAGGCTTTCGGACATACTGGCAGAGCGGTCGCTTTCAACATCAAGCAGAGAAAATCCCATCTTTCCCACATTGGCGGCCGCTTCACGGATGCAGTTGACCGCACGCTTGATGTCTCTGCCGCAGCCCTCTGCGAGCTGCCCCGGATACTGCATCTCCACGGCGGCTTTACCGGCCAGCGCAACGATCGCTTCACAGGAATCAGGCAGCACATTACAATTATGGACAAAGCCGCCGCAGCGATTTTCTCTGGAGGGAAGCAGGGAAGCGAACCCAGCACTGCCGGGGGATAGAATTTCACACACCACCAAATGACCCGCCTCATGAAGCGCGGCCTTTTTGACAGCGTCCTCAGAATTATGGGGAACATCTTCCGAGGCGCCGTATTGCTGCTTCAGCACCGTGCCGACCATGTCCTCCATCCCGATGCTGTCCTTCCGCGCGAAGGCTGCACGGATCGCCGCTTCATTCAGAATCGTCTCCAGCTCAGCACAGGAATGATAGCTCATCATTTTTGCCAGATCCTTCATGTTGATATCATCAGAGATCCGCTTCCCAGATAGGTAGTAGGCGATGATTGCTTCGGCATCGGCTGCCGTTGGCGCCCACACCCCGATTTTACGATCAAACCGACCGGAGCGGCACAGGGAATCCGGCAGCTTACAAATCTCGTTTACCGTGGCGATCACAAATACATCCGTTTCCTTTACATCATCGATCCCCGCCTGCACAGCCACATATTCCGGTGCGTCACAGCGGGAGTTGTCCTCATTGGCAAATTTATCCATGTCGTCAAGAAAGAGGACAGAGGGTGCTTCTTCTTTTGCTTTTGCAAACGCCTGCGCGATGCTGTTGATAAAGGCGTCGCCGCCTTTGTCCCGTCGCACCGTAACCGTGTTCAGTCCGCATTCTTCCATGAAGCAATTTGCCAAAAGGCTCTTGCCCAAGCCGGGGTCGCCATACAGCAGCAGTCCGTGGGGCAAACGGGCGCCCATTTCCTCATAGATCGTCCGGTTACGGATCATATCGCAGATTTGCAGCAATTCCCGCTTAATGGGTCTGTACCCGATCACCTTGTCAAATGAACTCATATTTCTTTCTCCTTTGCGGTATTTGCCGTCAGTATAGCACCCCTTATAATAAGACCTTATTATATAAAATTATATAGGCTAAAATGGGGTCTTTTGAACAATTTTCGTATGATTGCACAAATCACAGTCGCCTTGTATAGTCATTATCACGATGATTTGTACTGAATTTCAGCGCCGATTTCGGATCAGAATGCGGACAAAGACACCGCAAGTCACCAAAATGTTGACTTGCGGCTGTCTCCGGCGCCTTAATAAGCTGCCGACCTACTACGGGGGACACGCCATTTGTCAGTCCCAGACTTGCAGAAGCACGATGGGACCGAAATCAGAAATATGGTGCTCGTCCACAATGATCTGATAGGGCTGATACGGCTCGACCACGATTTTCTCCACGCCTTCCCGGTTGGATAGCTCGCGGACAAGCTCAGCAGTCGATATGTTTTTCAAATCCATTTTCGGTGCTCCTTCCTGTTTTTTTACGAACCGCCAAAATATGCTTCACGTTGTTTGATGCGCAGTTCCGTATATTTGCGGTACCATTCTACAGCTTCATCGTATCGTTCCGCTCGCTTATAAAACTGTGCCAGATGGTGTATACCAGCCTCACAACCTTGCTCGGCAGATTTCCGATGCCAATACTCGGCTGCCTCAAGATCTTTTTCCAGACCATTGGCTCCCAAACAGTAATTGTGTCCCAAACAATCCTGTGCGTAAGGATCTCCCTGCTCGGCAGCAAAGGCGATCTCCTCTATCGTAACAGATTCCAGCACATCGGGTCGAGCATACGCGGCGTCATCTAATTCTGTGGCAAAGCCCGGCTCCTCACGGAAAATGTGCAGCCGCTCCCGATCCATTTCATCGGCAGTATCCGAACGGTCTGCAATATCACTGGCGGCGCTGATCTCCGCCCGTATATACCAGGTAATCGCCATTGGAAGGCTTTGCTTGACTCCAATCCCTTTCTCGTTGCACAGCCCCATCATGAATCGTGCTTTGGCATATCCGTGTGTTGCAGAACTCTTGTATAGCTCGTAGGCCTTCTTCTCGTTCTTTTTGCCCTTCATGCTTGCATATATCTGAGCCATCTGATACAATGCTCTGGCATCATGCTCTTTGAGTGCCTTTTCTCGCAGTTCCAGATGATCGATCAATTTTGGATCAAAAGCTACGTTCATATCTAACTTCTTTCCGTATGGTGTTTTGCAATCAATATAGCGCCTTTTTTATTTTGACCTTATCCATTGACCAATAGATAGATAAAAGCTTTTGAAGGAGTTCTCAAAATGAATGAAAAACATGAATGTCCGAAATGTCAATCGACAGATACCGTAAAAAATGGTACGGTGCGGGGAGTACAACGGTTTAAGTGCAAAAACTGCAAGTATAATTTCGTGCTGACAGACAAGCGCACCACGAAAGAACTTACAATTTTGAAAGCATTGTCTACACTTATCAATGCTTTGGGGGACATCCCTTACGATGAATTGGAGGAATTGCTGAACCGTGACCGTTCCCAGCTCCACCGCTGGAATAAGGCCAGTGAGATGCGAGAGCATCGCCCCAAAAGGCTTGACCACTGTAAAATTCCGCACGATGAATTAGGGACATATGTGGCTGCTCATCAAGGGTTGTTTGATTCGAGCCTCCCGATATTTGCGGCAGCAAGCAGCATTATTGAACGGGAGTTTTCCGTCATGCTGATTGTGCAGCGAAAATATGTGGTGGATTACGAATAATAACGGACGAGGAAATCTTTATCAAGGAACCCAAGACCCGCGCAGGTGATCGCTATGTGTACTTCTCCGCTGAGATGGAAAGTCTTCTGTGGGAGTACCGGCAGGAATGTGCATACATCACCGAAACCTATGACCAACGGGAGATGACAGATGATGACTTCCTGTTCCGCCGTCAGGGAGCGCAGCTCCCCATGACGCCCACCACCTTCACCTACCGCTTCAAGCTGATCCTCAAGAAGAACGGCTTGCCGCAGGAGCTGAACGTCCATTCCCTCCGGCACACCGCCGCCAGTCTGATGATCGCGGGCGGCACGGATGTGGCCACGGTGGCGGGCATCCTCGGTCACAGCCAGCCCTCCACCACGCTGGACATCTACACCCACGCCTTCGATAAGAACAAAAAGGCCGCCAGCGCGGAACTGCAAGGGATGCTGGAGATATGACATAGCGTAATAGCTTAGTTGGATCGCAAAATGTGCAGTAGTGGTCAAATCGGGTTTCAATTCTCCTAACTTTCCGCATATAAAAACCGTCTCAAGCAACTTGTTTGAGACGGTTTTTGTCTTTTGTTGCCGAAAAAGATACAGCCTGGAAAGCCTTGCGGCTCAATGGATTCAGGGTTTTTCGCAACTTGTGTTTTTGTTTTTCTGCGCTTTTTTAAGCCATTTCCGAACCCTCATATGACATACTGACAAAGCCGTGTGCAAACAGAGGCGAAAAAAGGGCCGTGCGTCAGCACAGCCCTTTGTCTTACTTCAGTCTTATGATCTGCTCATATAGCATGGCATATCTTTTCTCGATCACCATATTGCTGTGATAGTGGCCGAAGAAGCAGTACTGGAAGGTACATTTCTGACGCACTTCGTCGAAGAACTCGGTCAGTGCGTCTTTTTTGAACATTCCTCCGCTGCCGAGGTCTACGGCGTGGAGTGCATGATCGGCTGCATGCTGGAGGCCAAGATCAGTGTCAACGCGGCGGTCCATCTAGCCTGCGCCAAGCAGATCATCACCAAGATCGACCTGGACGGCCCCGTGCTGTGCAGCGAGGACCCCATCCTGGGCGGCGCGGTGTTCAACGAGCGGAAGATCACCGTCTCCAACGACCCAGGTCTGGGCATCCATGGCATTCAAGGGATTCGCTATCTGGCAGACTGATACCATTTCTGTGTTGTCTGCGTTTTACAAGGTGCGCCCAATTGATTCTACCAGCATAGTCAAGTAAAGAAAACGCAGAACCATAAGGAATACTATAATTGATGCAAAGATCGGTCCGACAGTAGGCGTATCTATTTGTTGGACCGATTTTTACTTTGAGATTTGGCGGAATATACAATCTCAAGATATACGAGGTAGACATTAGGTAAGCTGATAGAAAGGTGACTGTAAAATTGTTTGTCATATATATTGTGCTTGTGATCTAATTAAAAATTGTTTGATATACACGATATCATAGTATGTATATTTGTGATTCAGACAAAAAACAAAAGAGAAATAAAATTTTTGTTGAGATTATTGCTGAAAAGATGTATAATAACTTCAGCAAAACTGGAAACGATTCCAGGAACATTTCCAGAATAAAGTCAATGCAAAATTATTAGGAGGTCAATGGAAATGAAAAGAAGACTCTTTGCACTCGGTTTAGCCGCTACATTGTCTTTGTCACTGCTGAGTGGTTGTGGTACAAAACCATCCACGCCCAGCGACACAGGAAGCTCTGGCAACGATTCCGCCGGCGGAAAAGTGTACTACCTGAATTTTAAGCCTGAGCAGGATGCTCAGTGGCAGGAACTGGCCGACCTGTACACCGAGGAGACCGGCGTGGAGGTCACCGTCCTTACCGCCGCTTCTGGCAGCTATGAGACCACTCTGAAGTCCGAGATGGCCAAGACCGATGCTCCCACCCTGTTCCAGGTCAACGGCCCCGTGGGCCTGGCCGCTTGGAAGGACTACTGCTATGACCTGACCGGCTCTGACATTGCCAGCCAGCTCACCAGCGAGGAGTTCGCCCTGATGGACGGGGACAAGATGGCGGGCATCGGCTACGTTATCGAGACCTACGGCATCATCTACAACAAGGCTCTGCTGGAGCAGGCCGGCTACTCCGCCGACGACATCAAGAGCTTTGCCGATCTGAAGAAGGTGGCCGAGGACATCACCGCCCGCAAGGACGAGCTGGGCTTCTCCGCCTTCACCTCCGCCGGCATGGATGGCTCCTCCGACTGGCGCTTCAAGACCCACCTGGCCAACCTGCCCATCTACTATGAGTACAAGGCTGACGGCATCAGCTCCACCGACGCCATCAAGGGCACCTACCTGGACAACTACCGCCAGATCTGGGACCTGTACATCAACAACGCCACCTGTGAGCCCACTCTGCTGTCCACCAAGACCGGCGACGACGCCGTGGCCGAGTTTGTGACCAACAAGGCCGTGTTCTATCAGAACGGCACCTGGGCCTACAACGACGTGGCCGAGTTGGGCGACGACAACCTGGGCATGCTGCCCATCTACATCGGCGTGGACGGCGAGGAGAAGCAGGGCCTGTGCACCGGCACCGAGAACTACTGGTGCGTCAACGCCAAGGCCTCCGAGGCCGACATCCAGGCCACCCTGGACTTCATGAACTGGTGTGTCACCTCTGAGGTGGGCACCACCGCCATGTGCGGCGGCGAGGGCGCCATGCCCTCCGGCCAGCCTGGCATGGGCTTTGTGATCCCCTTCCAGGGCAACCTGGAGTCCAGCAACCCCCTGGTGAACATCGGCAACCAGTATGTGGCCGACGGCTATGAGCCCGTGTCCTGGAACTTCGCCACCATGCCCTCTGAGGAGTGGAAGAACGGCGTGGGCTCCGCTCTCACCACCTATGCCGCCGACCAGACCGATGCCAACTGGGACGCCGTGGTGACCGCCTTCGTGGACGGCTGGGCCGCCGAGGCGGCTGCCGTCAACGGCTGATTGGAACCCTATCTCTGAAACTAACGCTTTGACAGCGGGCGGGCGTTTGCCTGCCCGCTGTCTCCATTTCATCCTACTGACTGATTTATGTAAGGAGGCTTTTCTTTGGAAAAGGCAATCAAGCGGTATTTTCCCATCTTCCTCCTGCCCACCCTGGCCGCGTTCACCATCGGCTTCATCGTGCCCTTCCTCATGGGCATCTGGCTGTCCTTCTGCAAGTTTACCACGGTGACCGACGCCACCTTCAACGGGGTGGAAAACTATGTCCGGGCCTTTCAGGACACCATATTCCGTCACGCCTTCTGGTATACCGCCCTGTTTGCGGTGGTTTCCCTGGTGGTCATCAACATCATCGCCTTCCTGATCGCCCTGGCCCTGACCCAGAAGATGCGGGGTACCAACATTTTTCGCACCGTGTTCTTCATGCCCAACCTCATCGGCGGCATCGTGCTGGGCTACATCTGGCAGCTTATCTTCAACGGCATCCTGGCAGCCTACTCCACCGCCCTCAATCTCAACGAGTGGTACGGCTTTGCCGGATTGGTCATCCTGGTGTCCTGGCAGCAGATCGGCTATATGATGATCATTTACATCGCCGGGCTCCAGTCCATCCCCGGCGATGTGATCGAGGCCGCCCAGATCGACGGCGCCAGCGGCCCTAAGCGGCTGTTTAAGGTGACCATCCCCATGATGATGCCCTCCATCACCATCTGCACCTTCCTTTCCCTGGTCAACGGCTTTAAGCTCTTTGACCAGAATCTGTCCCTAACCGCCGGCGAGCCCGCCAAGATGTCCGAGCTGCTGGCTCTGAACATCTTCAACACCTTCTACGGCCGTACCGGCTGGGAGGGCGTGGGCCAGGCCAAGGCCGTGGTCTTCTTTATTCTGGTGGTTGGCATCGGTCTGCTTCAGCTCCGGGTCACCCGCTCCAAGGAGGTACAGCAATGAAACAAAAACAAGCCCATCTCAGCCGCTTGGGCACCGGCCTGTTCTCCTTTTTGTGCATCGTCTATGTGCTGCCCATCGTGGTGGTGCTAATGAACTCCTTTAAGAAAAAGTCCTACATCAGCCTGGAGCCCTTCCAGCTGCCCAATGAGACCACCCTCACAGGCCTAGACAACTACACCGCCGCCATCGACCAGTACGGCTTTCTGGATGCGGTGGGCTGGACGGTGTTCATCACCGTGGGCTCGGTGCTGGTCATCCTCATCTGCACCTCCATGTGCGCCTGGTATATTACCCGGGTGAAGACCCGGGTCACCAAAGCCATCTACATCCTGTGCGTCTTCTCCATGGTGGTCCCCTTCCAGATGGTCATGTTCACTCTCTCCCTGGTCACCGACCGGCTGGGTCTGGGCACCCCCTGGGGTCTCATCATCATCTACTTGGGCTTTGGCGCGGGGCTGGCGGTGTTCATGTTCTGCGGCTTTGTCAAGTCCATCCCCATTGAGATCGAGGAGGCCGCCATGATCGACGGCTGTTCACCCATCCGTACCTTCTTCTCGGTGGTTCTTCCCATCATGAAGCCCACCTACATCTCCGTGGGCATCTTGGAGACCATGTGGATCTGGAACGACTTCCTGTTGCCCTACCTGACCCTGGATCTGAAAAAGTACAAAACCATCTCTATTGTGATACAATATATGAAAGGCTCCTACGGCCGGGTTGACATGGGTGCCATTATGGCCGCCCTCATCATGGCGGTAATCCCTGTGATCGTATTTTACCTGTCCTGCCAGAAGTACATTATCAAAGGCGTGGCCGCGGGTGCGGTCAAGGGGTAACGGGGCTGTATCACATGGAATATTGGAAGTGAGGCTATGACGATAAAAGATATTGCGCGTCTTTCGGGATATGGGTTAGGTACTGTATCCCGGGTTCTGAATAATCATCCAGATGTCAGTAAGAAGGCTCGAGAACGTATTCTAGCTGTAGTACATGAGCAGGGATTTGAGCCAAACGCTAATGCAAAGTATCTGAAGACGCAGGCACAATCGTCCGTTGCCGTATTGGTAAAAGGATCTCAAAACTTCTTGTTTGCTGGAATTTTGGAACGTGTGCAGGATCTTTTTCGAAACAACGGTGAAGAGATTTATGTGGCCTATCTGGATGAGGAGGCCGACGAAGTACAGTATGCAGTGCAGTTAGTCAAGCTCCGTCGGCCCAAAGGAATTATTTTCCTTGGAGGGGACTTGGACTGTTTTCGACGAGAATTTCATCCAATTACGGTTCCTTGTGTGTTGCTGACCAATGACGCCCATGCTTTAGGTTTTGAAAATCTATCTAGCTTCTCCACAGATGACACCGCATCTGCAGAGGCTGTTATTGAGTACCTATACCGTCATGGACATCAGAAGATCGGTGTGTTGGGAGGAAACCTGGCGGTTGAGCAAATTAGTGTTAAACGCCTCCGGGGTGTTGAGGCTTGTATGAGGCGGTTAGGGTTGCCTTTTGCCCCTAAAGCTAACCATGTCCCATGTCGGTTCTCCATGGCAGATGGATATGCGGCGGCAAAAGAGCTACTGGGGCGAGAGCCGGATATCACTGCCCTGTTTGCACTGGGCGATGTTATTGCTTTAGGGGCTATGCGTGCCATATGCGATTTGGGACTGAGGATCCCGGATGATATCTCGATCGTAGGTTATGATGGAATTGATACTGCTAACTTCTGTATCCCCCGACTGACAACCGTTAGACAGGATGCCGCGGAGCTGGCAGCCCGGGGAGTACAAACCTTACTCCAGGCGATTCATTACAAAACAACTCCGGTTTATGAAACAATTGATTTTGAATTAGTGGAACGTGAAAGCGTTTCTTTTGTGGAAACAAGATAACAGAGTCACAGAAAGGTTGGTGTTGATATGCGAAGTGCCGGCGTTCTGATGCCAATCACTTCATTACCCTCACCGTGGGGAATCGGAACTTTGGGGAGATCTGCCAGAGAGTTTTTAGACTTTTTGGCAGAAAGTGGTCAGACTTATTGGCAGTTATTGCCCATTGGACCTACTGGCTATGGCGACTCTCCATACCAACCTTTTTCCTCCTATGCAGGGAACCCCTATTTGATTGATCTAGATGATTTGGCCAAGGTGGGATTATTATTGCCCGAAGAGTACCAAGGCATCCAGTGGAGTACAAATCCCGCCCGTGTAGACTATGGATTGTTGTATCAAAAACGTTTCCAGGTACTCAAAAAAGCAGTGGATCGGCTTTGGGCCAATAACAAACAAGCGGTGCAGTGTTTTTGCGATAAAGAAAGTTATTGGCTGGAAGATTACTCCCTTTTCATGTCTTTAAAAAGTTATTTTGGAGGAAGACCTTGGAAAGAGTGGCCGGAAGAACTTCGACACAGGGAAAGAGAATCAATGTCACAGGCCAAGGCAGAGATGGAATCTGATATTCTCTTTTGGAAAGGCGTACAGTTTTTGTTTTTTGAGCAGTGGGAACGGCTGAAAAGTCTGGCGGAAGCCAAAGGGATATCTATCATTGGCGATATTCCTATTTATGTGGCGGAAGACAGTTCGGATGTATGGGCACATTCGGATCAGTTCCAGATGGACGCTGATCTGCATCCTACCCGGGTGGCTGGTTGCCCACCGGATGGCTTTTCTGCAGATGGCCAGTTGTGGGGCAATCCTCTTTTTAATTGGGAGCAGATGCGAGCAGATGGCTATCATTGGTGGTTGCACCGTATTTCTTTCCAGTTTAGGTTTTATGATGTGCTTCGTATCGATCATTTCCGGGGCTTTGATGCTTACTATGCTATTCCGGCTTCTGCTGAGACAGCCAAAGAAGGTACATGGGAAGCTGGGCCTGGGTTGGACTTTTTCCGTGCAGTGGAGAAGGTAGTTGGTCAGCGGCCCATCATTGCAGAGGATCTTGGCTTTCTTACCCCCTCGGTACATCAACTTTTGAAGAACACCGGCTATCCTGGAATGAAGGTGCTGGAGTTTGCTTTTGATAGCCGTGATGGGGGAGGGCGAACATATCAGCCCCATAATTACCCTACCAATTGTGTTGCCTATGTCGGTACCCACGACAACGACACTGCTTTAGGGTGGATTAGTACCGCAAACCCAGAAGATGTAGCATTGGCTCGCGAATATTTGCATCTTGATTCTATTGAAGGAGAAAATTGGGGAATGATGCGAGCTATTTGGAGTAGTACTGCCGATTACGCCATTGTTCAAATGCAGGATCTGCTAGGGCTTAGCTCAGAGGGGCGGATCAACACCCCCTCTACGCTGGGGGGTAACTGGCAGTGGCGGGCGCTGCCCGGCTTTGATAGCCCGGCTCTGGCCAAACGCCTGCTGCGGCAGATGAAGCTCTATGAGCGCCTGCCCCAGGAAAGGAAGGGAGAAAAGTCATGAGCATCCAACCTTATTTGGATACCTATTTGACAAGGCATGGGGTCAGCCTGGACACGAGCTCCGACCGGGAGCTGATGTACGCCCTGACCGCCGCGGTGCGTGATCTACAAAAGCCCATGGGCCACGCCCAGGGGAAGCGGAAACTGTACTATTTTTCCGCGGAATTTCTGGTGGGGCGGCTGCTGAGGGCCAACCTCATCAACCTGGGCCTACTAGAGGATGTGGAGGCTCTACTGGCCGCTCACGGCCGCTCCTTGGCCCAGATTGAGGATCAGGAACCGGAGCCTTCCCTGGGTAACGGCGGTCTGGGCCGCCTGGCCGCCTGCTTTCTGGACTCCATCGCCTCCCTGGGAATCAACGGGGACGGTGTGGGCCTCAATTACCACTATGGCCTGTTCCGTCAGCGGTTGGACACTGGCCGGCAGACTGAGATGCCCGACCCCTGGATTGCGCCGGAGTCCTGGCTGCTGGATACCGGGGTGTCCTACCCGGTAAAGTTCGGGAGCTTCTCTCTGAACGCCAGACTGTACGACCTGGAGATTCCCGGCTATGAGAATGGCATTTGCAACCGATTGCACCTCTTTGACGTGGAGCAACCCGCCCACCCCCCCAAGGATGGCATCCAGTTTGACAAAACGGACATCTCCCACCACCTGACCTCCTTCCTCTACCCCGATGACAGCGACGAGACGGGGCGGCTGCTGCGACTATACCAGCAGTACTTCATGGTTTCCGCTGGTGCCCAACTGATTCTGCAGGAACTGGAGGAGCGGGGGCACGCCCTGGAAGAGCTGGACAAGTACGCCGTTGTCCACATCAACGACACCCACCCATCCATGGTGATTCCGGAGCTCATTCGTCTGCTAACCGAGCGAGGGGTGGAGCTAGAGCGGGCCATGGATCTGGTAGAGCGTACCTGTGCCTACACCAACCACACCATCCTGGCCGAGGCCCTGGAGAAATGGCCTGCCTCCCATCTGGAACAGGTGACCCCCCAGCTACTGCCTTTTATCCGTGCCCTGGATGAGCGGGCCCGGAAACGCAGCGATGCCCCCAAGCTTGCCATCTGGGATGCGCACGATGTCATCCACATGGCCCACATGGATATCCACAGCAGCGCCAAGGTCAACGGTGTGGCCGAGTTGCACACCGAAATCCTGAAAAATACGGAGTTGCACTCTTTCTATGTGCTCTACCCAGAGAAGTTCAACAATAAAACAAACGGTATCACCTTCCGCCGCTGGCTGATGGGCTGCAACCCTGCTCTCTCCGATCTCATCACCCAGGCCATTGGCCCGGAGTGGAAGCGGGATGCGGGGAAGCTGGAGGGGCTGATGGACCACATGGAGGACAGCGCTCTCCGTGAGCAGTTGCTGTCCGTCAAGGGGGAGAACAAGACGAAACTGGCCCGGTGGCTGAAGGGGCGCGGGACGGAGATTACCCCCGATAGCATCCTGGACATCCAGATCAAGCGGCTGCACCAGTATAAGCGTCAGCAGATGAATGCTTTGTATGCAATCTGGAAGTATCTGCAGATCAAGGAGGGCCGTACCCCAACCCGGCCGGTGACTATGGTGTTCGGTGCCAAAGCCGCCCCTGCCTATACCCTAGCCAAGGACACCATCCACCTGCTTTTGTGCCTGAGCAGGCTCATCGACCAGGACCCTCAGGTGTCCCCCTGGCTGAAGCTGGTGATGGTGGAAAACTACAATGTCTCCTCCGCCGAGCTCCTGGTGCCCGCCTGCGATGTGTCCGAGCAGATCTCCTTGGCATCCAAGGAGGCCAGTGGTACCGGCAACATGAAGCTCATGGCCAACGGTGCTGTCACCCTGGGTACGTTGGACGGGGCCAATGTGGAGATCTCCCGGCTGGTGGGGGAGGAGAACATCTACATCTTCGGCCGCTCGGCTGATGAGGTCATTGACCTCTATCAGAATAGCGCCTACCGTAGCAGCGACTACTGGCAGAAGCCAGAGGTGGAGCGTCTGGTGGACTTCATCATCAGCCCCCAGCTGCTGACCATGGGTGATGCCCAGAGCCTTAGCCGGCTCTACAAGGACTTTATTTCCAAAGACTACTTTATGGCCCTTTTAGACCTGGAGGACTATATTGCGGTGAAGGAGCGTTGCCTAACCGACTACGAGGACCGGGACGCCTGGAGCCGTAGGATGCTGGTCAATATTGCCCGCTCTGGATTCTTTTCCTCCGATCGTACTATCGCGGAATATGACCAGGATATCTGGCATTTAAAATGAAAGCCATCTCAGAAAGGGGTGCTTATTATGTCTGAAGTCAGTTTACAGCATATTGAAAAAGTATATCCACACAGCGAGAAAAAGAAAAGTAATCTCAAGGTAACGGACGAAGGCGTTCTCGCAGTGCAGGACTTCAACCTGAATATCAGTGATCGGGAATTCATTGTATTAGTCGGGCCCTCCGGTTGCGGAAAATCTACCACGCTGAGGATGGTGGCAGGGTTGGAGGAGATCACCAGGGGTGAGCTCTATATTGACGGAAAACTAGTCAACGATGTGGAGCCTAAGGATCGAGACATCGCTATGGTGTTTCAAAGCTATGCCCTATATCCCCACATGACGGTGCGGGGCAATATGGAATTTCCACTGAAACTCCGCAAGTTACCTAAGGAGGAGATCGACCGTCGTGTGAATCAGGCGGCGGAGATCCTGGGAATTACGGAATATCTAGAGCGCAAGCCTAAGGCGCTGTCAGGTGGCCAGAGGCAGCGGGTGGCCATTGGCCGAGCTATTGTACGAGAGCCCAAAGTTCTACTCATGGACGAACCCTTATCTAATTTGGATGCCAAGTTGCGTAACCAGATGCGCGCTGAGATCATCAAGCTACGCCAGCGTATCAATGCCACATTCATCTATGTTACCCACGATCAGACCGAGGCAATGACCTTAGGTGACCGCATTGTTATCATGAAAGACGGTGTTATCCAGCAAATTGGAACACCTCAAGAGGTTTTCGATCACCCGGTCAACCTCTTTGTAGCAGGTTTTATAGGGGTCCCACAGATGAACTTCTACGATGCGGAGTTGAAGAGGGATGAAGACGGCGTATATTCTGTTTTGATGGGCGGTATTCGAGTAGTGCCTACCGTCGAGAAACAAGAAAGGTTGTATCAAGCTAGTGTACCCCCCCAAGAGATTATTCTCGGTGTCCGGCCTGAGCACATTATGCTGTTGGAGAATGGTGAACATGGGGTGCATGGCAAGGTAGAAGTCTCAGAGATGATGGGGAGTGCGGTCCATCTTCATGTGGATATCAATGGTCGGGATAGCATTATTGTTGCCCAGACCTCGGGTATGGATGGAGCCCAGTATATCCCTTCGGAAAGTGGCACTTCCATTTCGTTTATTTTTGGTGGAAATGTGGTCCACCTATTTTCTAAAAAAGACAGTCATAATTTGGAATTTTAATTACACAACAGATATAACAAATATGGGGCAGGAGACAACAAAAGCGTTGGATTCTGCCCCATATAGCACCGAGAATTACTTTTTAAGGTAAACTATGATCCAATCTCAACCATTCTTTTTCATTTGCTTAATAGTATCGTATAGCGCTGCAAAGCGGCTGCTGAGCCGATCTTCTTCATAATTACTGATTTCTTTTTTCAAAAGACAAACTGTCCGGGCAGTTTCTTTGCGGTTGTATTTCTTTGGCCACCGCTCGTACCCCGTTGATTAACCTTCTGCCATTTTCGCCTGAATATCGGCCAGCAAATTAATCATAGTCATTTGTTGCAAAGATTGAAAGCCAAACCCGGGCTTTCGGTGTGTCCATGGAAATCATGCTTAAGGTTGCGGAAGTGCTGGAAATTCCAGTCTCCAAACTGTTTGAAGATTAAAAAATCTCACGGCGAGACCTGATTCCGACAGAAATTGTGTCTCACCGCGAGATTTATTTTATTCCCCGTAATACAAGGGATGTCCAATGGAGGTAAGGCCCTCCAGGCCGGTGATCACCACATTATTTTGGCTGAACGCACAGTGGATGATGAGCATGTTTCCGCTTTCATCTCTGCCACCTACGATTCCCACATGCTCATCATCGGGATAGAACACCAGATCGCCGGGCTGGGCCTCATTCCACGAGATGGGGGTACAGTAGGTGTGCTGCATGTGGACACCGCCGCCGTGGCCTATGACGTACTCTCCATCCGTGACATTGTAAAATACCCAATCGACAAATAGCGATAGGTAACCCTTTGATACTATCTCCAGGTTTTCCCCCGCTCCACACCGTGCGTGAACCTTTCAGCTCACACGGCGTTCCATCGTAAGTTGAAATGAAAATCACCAATGAAAATTACAACCGCTCTTTTTAATAAGATGTATAGGATTGAAATTCGGGCAGTTGCAGCCATCTGCGAAGTCTATTTAGTGTTCTCAGTTGTTTGCTGTCAGGTTTCAGTTTCAGCATATAATGTGCAATCGTATCTGGCTGTGTTGCATGAAGCAAGCGGTGGACTTCATCTGTTACTAACACCAGATTTCCGTATTTGTCATCTCCGCCGAAGTGCCTTGGTATGCGGTGATGACAGTGCATATGCCCCAATTCCAGCGGCTGTTTAGTCACATAGCAGCGTCCCATTTGCCCGCAGTAGAGCGATAGGCGATTGTCATTGTACTCAACACTCCTATCCATGATGGGGTTTCTCATCATTTCTCTTAGGATTGAAATGTTGACGCATGAGAGGCTTTTATGGATTTCGGCTCGCCCTTCTGGGGTGTAACGATTGACTTTCTTCGGCTTGAATATGGGGGCTTTGTGTTTAAGATACCCTATCGGTATCAATGCCCGTCCATATACATACCGAAGCATTTTGCTGTTTCCATACCGTTCAGCAATATAACTGGGGAGTTTATCCCCCGATTTTTGCGTATATCTTCGCAGGCGTGCATTTAGTTCGTGTTTGACCAGAAAGGCTATTTTACGCATATCCAGAGTTATATTTGTTGCGATACGATAGTAATTGTGGATGCCCAGCACATAGGCGTTATAGGCATCTACGGCACGGCTCCCATCATTTGTATCTGCCGGGTGTGCCATTGCTCTGGTATGCTGCTGAACCTTTGATTTCATTGCCTGATATGCCTTATCTGTCATCCCAGAGTAAACTGTGTACCCTAGTGACCCGTTGGCTTTTTTCCCTTTTTGACGCACTCTGATTTTGATGCCCAGAAATTCAGTGTAATGCTTTTTCAAGTTCACTATCCCCGACTTTTCAGGACTAATGTCCAATCCGAGACGCGCTTTCAGCCATTGCTGTGTGGCGGCAAATAGCTTTACCGCATCACTGCGCTTGCGGCAAAGAATTTTGAAGTCATCCGCATATCGGACAATCCAACATTCTTTTAACTGCGTGCTTTGCAATGCGCGATAAGTCTTTCCTCTACTCGCTGTTCCGTTTGGCGCAATGGTAACCGCATATTGATGGTGTGTGGGTATAGTTTCCCACTGACTGGAAATCCACCAATCCAATTCATTCAGTACCACATTTGCCAGCAACGGCGAGATGATGCCGCCTTGCGGCGTTCCCCGTTCTGGGAAGCCGATTTCTGCGACTTCAGCCTTTAGCATAGCTGACAAGATGGAGAGCAAGGTTTTATCCCGAATACCCATCTGCCAAAGCTGTTTCAGCAGTTTCCCATGCTGGACATTATCAAAGAACCCTTTAATATCAATGTCCACCACAAAGTGCAGTCCACTGCGCTGTACGAATTTGTAAACTTGTGCGATGGCGTGTTCTGCACTTCTACATGGGCGAAAACCGTTATTCCGTTCATGGAATTTCGCCTCACAAATTGGCTCCATTACTTGAAGGACGCATTGCTGTATCAATCTGTCCATGATGGTCGGAATACCCAGCGGTCTTGTTTTACCGTTGGCTTTTGGAATTTCCACACGTCTTACCGGTTGGGGAATATAGTGTTTTAATCTGGTGCGTATATAGGTTATCAGGCTATCTTCCTGCCACTTGGACAGGTTTTTGATTGTTTTTCCATCCACGCCGGGTGTATGACTTCCTACATTTTTCTTGATATTGCGATAGGCCAGCATGATATTTTCTTCTGAGAGAATAATTGTCATCAATTTTCTGAACACTTTGTTTTCTTTGCTCTGTGTGTATAAAGTGTCCTGTACACCCTGAAAATCATAATACTCAGCGTTTCGGATTTTCTGCACTTTCTGTTCTTTCGTTGCGGTTGGCAAAGTCGGCATCCTCCTCTTTCCCGAGAAGTGGCCTTTCTTAGTCATACTCGAACCTTTGCATTTTTCATTCTGATTTGTTCTTTCAATCTACGACTAATGCCTATCCCTCCACCGCTTATTATCACGGTTTCATCGGTACTATGACATCGCTCTCGGTTAGATAAAGGCGGGTTATACCTTGCGGCTTTCCCTCGCCAACACTTCATTGCACGCAAATGCTCCATGTTCTAACCTTTCCACGTTCCGATATTCCTATCTTTTTCATGGCGTCTTTAGGTGCGTCCTTTAAGCCTGTACGCTTGGCCGTGCCTGTAACACGGCAGGGTGTTTTATCCCAGACTAACCTTACTCCACCCCACGTACCCCGCACTTGGCGGTCATGGCATTTCTACCATGTCTGCATTTAGACCCGTACACTCGGACATTCGTCGGCAGGTCACGAACCTGCATTCTCACCATGGACGCTTTATAGACCCCCGGCCTATAACCTACACACGCCACCTCTGGCGCACTTTCCTCGCTCTGGGAAACTCCCAGCGTTAGGGTAGCTCTCAGCCGTCTTTAGCGGGCTTTACACGATTTGGCGTTTGCGCACCTCTCTGCATACCGCGAGCTTAGGGGAGCGTTTCAGGGCGTTACCCCGTCATTCCACTTCTTGGAATATCAGTTCTATGAAACTTTATCTGGCTCCTTTCAATCCTTATTTTTTGTTTCACGCCTAACCTTTTCAGTTAGGAACGTGTCGCACATCCACTGCAATCTAACCCGTAGGGCCGATAGGTGCCGGTGGTGGAGCTGCCTGCCGCCGTGACCTGCCGCAGCTCGCCCCAGCGGGAGTCCCAGCCGATCACCAGGGACTTCCCGCCCCAGAAGTAGTTGACCTTGCCCACCAGTCTGCAGGCGGTCTCTACCACGGCCCGGCGCTCCGGGTCCAGGTCAGCGGGCAGATCCGCCAGCAGCTTCTTTGCCGTGGTGTCGGAGATCGTGAGATCTCCAGCCAAGGTGGCCAGCATTCTCATCTTTCATCTTGTAGTATTCAGTGAGCAGTGATGCGATGTACTGGCTGGTGGTCATCTCCAGGCGGTCTTTTTCTTCTGTTACCCGGTTGTGCAGGGCGATGTCGATTTGGGCGCATAGATTTTTCTTGTCTGCCATGGTCTGCGCTCCTTTCCTCGTTTTGCAACGCAAGTATATCCAAAACCATGGCAGAAAGCTATTACCAAGACCACCAAGGAACCAAGGACAAAGCAAGCAATACCACCAACTGAAACAGCCGCGCAATACAAAGAGAGAAGCCCCCCTTGGCCGTTCGATTTGAACTACCAGCGGGGGCTTCTCTCGCTGTTTTCTCTCTGCTCAGAGGTTCGAATCACCCCACATCACGAAAATGGCCTTTTGCATCTCCATCTCGTCTGGTGCTCGATTTTGTCCTCTGAAACGGCTGAAACCCTTGCCGCAGCAAGGGTTTCATGGGTTACACCTTTTTCAGCAACCTTAGTTGTCAGGTGGCTTCAATTCGGATATTTCCCTTTTTGATGTAGAGAATTGCTGGTGCTGAAAACTACGCCTGTATAAATTTTGAAATATCTCTCAGCCATCCTATAACCTCATCAGCAGGATCACGGCTGTGAAGCAATTCCATTGTCATTCGGGGAACTCCTAACTTGTTCAATTTCCTTTTTACTGTTTCGGGACTATATGCCGTTGGATTTCTCGCCTGCAATAGTGCGGAGATTTCACGTGGCACGTCCATTGTGTCACTTATCTCAATCTGGACACCAAAGAGATCCCTTACAACATCGCTATGTATGTAATTTTCCATTTCGCGTTTTGTTGTTTCTCTTGCAGAAGAACCATCGCTGCGGCGATTAATTTGGTCGCAAATTCCGGCGTGTACATGTGTATTATCACTATCATATATGTGATACTCAGGCGTGTTAAGCTTTTGAAGATAATTGTGATTTACCCACTCTTTTAGAGTGTTGCCCCCTAAAGGAATAATCACAATGTAAGGTGAGCTATTCAAATCAACAATACTTGGGTCCGCTTGATGTGCAATTCGACTAATTGCTGTGAGAAACGCTACATCATTTGGTCCCTCTACGCTGATAACAAGTTTTACATCATGATACTGCGGGGCCAATGGCGGAGTTAAATCTGGAAGTACCCCTAATGTGTCAGCAACTCGTGCCAGAATTCCAGCGTCTTCTGTTCCGACTGCGACCTCGGGAGAGCCTTCGCTATTTGTAATATAGCGCAGGCTCTGAATTGGAAGCAGAGCTGCTAATCCCGGAACGTGAGTTGTGATAATTATCTGACACCCGTTTTTTTCCGTCATCTCTTTAAATGTGTTTACTATCATCCTTTGGGCATCTGGGTGCTGGGAGGTTTCAGGTTCCTCTACTGCATAGATAATATTTTTTCCTTCAAAAAGGAGATGAGGCTATGCCAATAAAATACCCAACTGAGTTCAAAGTCAAAGCAATCCGGCGCTATGAAAAAGGCGAATCCATTAAGGAACTCTGCAAAGAATTGAACATATCTCAGAGTACCCTTTACCATTGGAGAAAGCAGTATTGCTCCATTCAAACAGATACCCGCACCTATACTCCAGCAGAATTTGATGCTATTTCAAGGCGACTTCGAAAAGTAGAACATGAGCTAGAAGTCATCCGCTTATCAGGTTATATTGCCCGTATCCCTTTGTAGGATAAGCTGGCAACTTTAGAACACTTGCATAATGAAATGGCAGATCTATACAGCGTCCATGAACTATGCGAAGCGCTGGATGTATCCCGTGGCACATTTTATAACCACATTTTCCGCCGGGTAGACCGCAGCAAGTATGAAGAGGAAAAAACTCAGCTCATGTTGAAAGTAAAACAGATCTTCGATGATAGCGAACAGCGGTATGGCGCTGATAAAATCCGTGCTGTTTTGGCTGAAAATGGTCTGCGCATCAGTGCAAAACGAGTCTTGTCCATTATGCACGAACTCGGCTTATACAGCATCCGCACAGATGCAAAAAAGCTATACAAAACTCAACAGCAGCGCAAAAAACAAAACCTGCTAAACCGTGAATTCAATGCTGATCATCCAAATCAAATCTGGGTAAGCGATATTACTTATTTCAGAATTAAAGATTCTTGGATGTACCTTTGCGCAATCATTGACCTGTTTTCTCGTAGAGTGGTTGGGTATCGTATATCCCGCACCGCCAGTACACAGCTTGTGACAACAACTTTTCGGGACGCTTATGCCAAACGCGGAAATCCTAAAAATCTGACTTTTCATAGTGACAGAGGTGGACAGTACATTTCTGATGCACTTTCTAAACTGCTGCAACAGTTTGGGGTTAAACAATCCTTTTCCGCAACCGTCCGCCCTCATGACAATGCTGTTGCAGAAGCGTTTTTCGCAACATTTAAGAAGGAAGAAGCCTATCGGAGGGAATATACATCTGAAAAGCACTTCCGTAAAAGTGTGGATGAGTATATTCGCTTTTACAATGAAGTCCGGCCACATCAAACCCTAAAATATAAGACACCACAAGGGTTTGAGGCTGCATACGATGGCAATTATATCGAAAAGTTGTGTTCAAATAGCGGCTCTGAATAGAAAAAAGTTCTTTGCAATTTTATCATTTCACAAAAACCGCGTGGAAATATAGAAAAACGGAAACCCTAATAAATCAAGGTTTTCCGCATAAGAAACCACCCGTATTTCGATAAAAAAGTTCGAAACACGGGTGGTATTCATTTGGTACGCCCGACTGGATTCGAACCAGCGGCCTTTAGAGTCGGAGTTATCAGGCCGTCAAGCCGGAAACCGCTACGGCGCAAGGGCTTGGTTGAGATTGCACAAATTTCCGCCATTTTGAAGAAAAG
>ENA-OOXT01000924-OOXT01000924.1-human-gut-metagenome-genome-assembly--contig:-NODE-924-length-20718-cov-3.913904_pt1 | contig 20718 bp, 19 predicted proteins | sample MGYA00241590_ERZ501349 | MGnify/ENA primary metagenome ERZ501349 (study PRJEB25962, sample SAMEA2042838) | human gut metagenome | biome: human gut; feature: human-associated habitat; material: faeces...
AGAAACTCTAATTTTCTATATAATTGTCGATTTTTTTGAAATGATTTTCAATCCAGCATATTACTTGGCGCTTACTTTATAATTGCTTATGGCCCCAGGCAACTAAATGTTGTCTAGGGCCATTTTATGATAGATTTGATTGCTAACTAACTGCTTTTCTTAAAAAGCAAAGGCTTATGATTAAACACCATAACCAATACACAAATCATTTGAAGATAGTACGTGTTGATAAATGTACGATAAGATGATGCAAATATTGATGCAGACAATCCTAAAATAAAACGAGCAGCTAATGATGCTAAGAAAATAATTCCTACAAAGAAAAATTTCTCTTTATCCAACGTTCTATATAGACAATAAAGGACTGCCAACACAAATAAAAATGAACATAGTAAATATAAAATCAATGTAGGTCCAAGAACAATTTCAGGTATATTTGCTGTATACATTTGAATTATAGTAGTAACACGCGCTAAAACAGTCAGACTAATACCTAATCGATTCAACAAAATGAATGCAACTAACGCTAAGTATATCGCAAGTAAGATCCATGAAATTATTTTAGTAATTTTGTCATTCTTTCTATACGCACAAATGACAATTGAAAACAAAAATGCGAATATAATAACCAAAGGCTTTGTAATCATGATTGAGAACGTTGAGGCAACACCTAAAACAACTTTATTGATGAAAGTAAATTTACCAAACTCAGGATAGAATGTTTTAGTCTCAGATATCTTGCGTAGTTCGTTTCCCGGACACAATCCATGGAACGCTAACATCAGTAATGCAATTATACATGATAGAATTAAGAATCTATTTATTTTCTTCTCTTTGAAATATGTATAAATAATTAAAACAAAAGTAAAGCCGAATATTAATGCACATAACTGTTCTTGATTTACTGCATAAATATAGGCTGGAAAAAATACAACCTTTTGAAACATACTTAACTTTTCATGAATGCATGATTTGCAAATCAAATACAGACAATATAATCCTAAACCTAGTGGCCAAGAGTAATTGATCATCGTTGCATACCAACCAGCGGAACCAAAATATTTGATTGGAAACGTAATATATAAAACAAACAATAAAATTAAAGTCTTTTCGTTCTTTTCTGTATTCGTAATTCGAATAGAACTGTAATACATTAAAACAAACATGCAAGAATTTATAACCATGAATACAATTCTAGGCAGCTTTAACATTGTCACTAATACAGATTCAATTACCAATCGACTTGTCCAACTCGTATATCTAAATGATAGATAATCAAGCAAATTCATTTTTCCATATTCTGTAAACCAACCGTCATCGCCAATCGAATAATTCATAAAAAAATGTTCACAAAATATAATCAAAAATATAAGAGCACAAAAAAATACAAACTTATTATTTTTTATTTTTTCAACCATTCCCTATCTCCTCTCATATAAATAATAATCATAATCCATGCCTTCAAAGATTTGAGCATGATGCTTAATGCACTTATAATTCTTATTTAAATCTTCTAAATCTTTTCGGTATCCCCTATTACCAAAATATTCTCGAATAACAACATACTTAACTTTTTTAGATTTAATATAATCATTTTGGCTATCCATAATTATCGGATATCTTTCATAGTCAACATTTTGCCTCATAAAATATTTCACATTTGGTAAAATATCAGAAGCTGTATAAAAACCACCATCTAAATTATCATAATTTAACAATGTCTTATCATCACTTTTAGAAATGATTTGATCAAATACATATTGTGCATAATAATCCTTTTTAATCGGCATATATTCTAAATTTGTAGAAGCATGTACATTTTGAATCGTTAACAATGCCACAGAACATAAAATGACCCCATAATATAATTTTTTAACTTTACTATTCTTTGATATCGATTCAAATAATTTTAATATTCCAATTAAACCGAAAACAATATAAATTTGAAAATCTAAATAATAATAGAAAAATGCATTTCCACCAAAAAACACGCCTAAAACTAAAAACGCATATGATAATATCGTAAATAAAACAAACCATACATTTCGATAGATCCATGTACATAAAATACAAGCAAATCCAATATACGTTAAATATTTAATATCATAATTATAATTTAATTCACTATAACATGCCCAAAGCATATTGTGAATTCTTTCCCTTAACGAAAGTATAGTCGTGTATGAATTCATATTGAACATAAAATAAGATTCAATAAAATCTTTAAAGGCTCCATGAATCATGAAATATATTGAAAATACAGCCAATGGTAAAAACATACCAACTAAAAAAACTACACATGCTATAAAAGCCTCTTTTATTTTCTTTTTTGAAAGCAGAAAGAAAAATGCAAGTGCCATCCATATAAACCAAAATGCAATCAAATTAAATTTCATTAGTGTAACTAATCCTGCATTTAAACCTGTTAAGAAAATAAGTTTATATTGATATTGCGTCGACTCTTCATTTAGCAACTCATAAAATGAATAAATACTATATGCAAAGAATGGTAAACAAAATTCTTCACAACTACCACCTTGTACAAATGATTTACTACTACATACTACAGGTATAAACAAGAAACAAACTGCTAATGAATTAAAACGATTTAAAAATTTATTCGAAAACTTGAAAATATAATAACAAGTAATCGCCATGGATATCACTTCAAGAACAAAAATACCATGAAGTGTTTTATTACTTAATAAATACCCAATGCCATAAATCAAATACAATAATGGTCCTTTTTGCTCAAATAAGTCTTTGTATGGCACTAAACCATTCACCATACCTTTTCCCATAGTAAAAAAAGCATTACCATCTACCCAATCATTAAATGAATAAAGCCAAGAGTTCTTTGTACAAAACAACAAACTACAGAAAGACACCAGAATTAATAATACGAATAATTGAACATTAAATTTTCTTTCATTAGTCATTTATATTTGATTCCTTTTCAATATATACAGGTCTTTTCTTTGTTTCCAAATATGTCTTAGATAAATATTGTCCAAGAATCCCAATACATAATAATTGGATTCCTCCTATTAAAGTAATAATACATACTAATGAAGGCCATCCAGAAACTGGATCTCCATAAATCAAAGTACGTACGATAATTACAATGATCATAATAAACGCAACCATTGAAAATAAAACACCAAAGATAGAAGCTAATTGTAGTGGTCCAACACTAAATGCTGTAATACCCTCTAAAGAATATTTAAACAATTTCCAAAATGACCACTTTGTTTCACCAGCAACACGCTCAACGTTTTCGAATTCAATCCATTTTGTTTTGAATCCAATCCATCCAAAAATACCTTTTGAGAAACGATTATATTCAGACATAGATAAAATTGCATCTACCATTTGTCTAGTCATCAATCTATAATCACGTGCACCATCTACAATATCTGCATCTGATATACGATTTATGATTCGATAGAACATACGAGCAAAGAAAGAACGAATTGGAGGTTCTCCTTTTCTTGTTACTCTTCGTGTAGCTGCACTATCATATCCTTCTTTAACAATTGCATCATACATCTCAGGTAATAAATATGGAGGATCTTGTAAATCCGCATCCATTAATACAGCATAATCCCCTTTGCAATTTTTAAATCCAGCATACATAGCAGCTTCTTTTCCAAAGTTTCGAGAAAAAGATACATATTTTACACGATCATCTTTAGCTGCAAAGCCTTTAATAATCTCTAATGTTTTATCTTTAGATCCATCATTTACAAAAAGAAATTCAAAATCTACCTCTTTCATTTTATCTGCAGTTTTTACAATTTCATCATAAAAATATGGCAATGCCTGTTCTTCATTAAAACAAGACACAATTACACTAATTAAACTCATTTTAAATACCACCCTTTTTTATTCTTTAACAATTATATACGCTTCAACATATAAAATCCAAACTTTTTTACTCTACGCACTTTACTAAGAAGCTAAATACCATACAATCTAACAATATTAATAAGATGTAACATACAAAGAAAACACGTAATCCACTCGCGTAAATTGTTGGACTCATCCCCATGACAATTCCAGCACAAAATATTGCCAACCATAACAAGCTTGATATAATAGCTAGATTCATATCATTTTTTAAAAGATAGAATAAGAACCAACTTGAATATAATATCCAAAACCATATCATTCCAATTGTTAATAATGTTCGAATCGAATATATTTGCCACACAACTTCATCTGCTAAATTATAAACAAGATGATAATTGATAAAAGTAATAACACATAGGAACAAGTATGATAACATCAATCGTTTATCTTTCTTGTATGCAATCCATCCCATATATAGAAGCAAAATGGCAAAATAAACAAATCCATTCTGTATTAACACTTTCACTGTATGAATCAATCCAACTACAATTTTATCAAATAAATTGTATGTATCAAAAGTCTGATACCAACATATAAGTTCTGCATCATAACGAACTTGATTTCCCGGAGCCATAAACATGACAACACAATTTATAAAGCCAAAAACAAACAAAGTTACAAGTCCTTTAGATACAGATTTTTTTTGAACAAATTCTATAAATAAACAAGTTATAGCCATACAAATAAAAACAGCCGCTGTCTGTTCTGCATAGCAACACAAAAATACCGATAAATAAGATAATATATATCCGAATTTAGAAATCTTAACTTCTTTTATATCGGCTATAAATGGATAAAGACTCATAACTAACATTGCACATGGCAATAAATAATTGAAAGATCCTGTAATCCATATTGCACCATCATTAAAGGTTGGTTGTGGCATAAATATAAATAAAATTATTTGAAATGTTGTCAATAAGAATAAAGATTTATCATTTATATTCTTATTAAATGCTTTGGCAATTTTAACTGTATAGACAGTATTTACAGTCATTATAACTGTATTAAAAAATCTCCAAAGCTTTACTGAATGATATAAAAACATTATATCTAATAATTGTAAAGGGACACGTCCACCCCAGTTGCAATAAAACTCTTTACACCATTGAAAAACACTTCTGCCATCTAAATTGTGTATATATACTAAATCATCGCCATATAGAACAGCACTGCAACTAATATAATAAAAATACAAAATCCCTAACAATAATGGTACATAAGGAAATAACTTATTCATCTTTTTCATATATGTATCTCCTGATTCAAATATACAAGATAATTATGGTTCTCTCGATCTGTAAATAAAACGCCCAATCTAAAATCTTTATTGGAATATTTGTTTGGAATATACGCGACGAACCCATCTCCATTTGATGACAATGCATTGACTTTCTCATTGGTTGCAACAAAACTTTTATTGTATGTTTTACACTTATATACAGTATTATTATCCTCATCAATCAAAACCAATGAATACTTTTTATATAAGTTTACGCCTGGCCCATTAACCCAGTTATTAAAAGAATATTTTATACGACTATCTTTTGCTGCTCCATATACCATGTACACACCATTGTCATGTGTGATGTTATCTATATAAGCCTGAGCTTTCTTGCTTTTAATAATCTCAACTTCACTTAATGACAATTTTGACACTTTTCTAGTTGTAACCATATATAAAGCCATAAAGCAAAATGTTATAACTAAACATAAAACAGTACCTTTATATAATAATTTATGACTCATCTATCTCTCCTAAAATTATTATTTAAATACTACAAGCTTACTTAAAATATAATTAGATACAACTACAACCACATTTGCTAACACTTTACTAACAACTCCATTAACGCATAACATGGATACTAATAACCACATTAAAACCATGTCCAAAGCACCTGTTGCTAATCTAGAAGCAAAAAATTTACTCATTTCTTCTGCTATAGAATTCGACTTGCTTTCGAACACATATTTTCTATTTGTTACATACGCAAATAACACTGATAAAAACCATGCCACACAATTTGAAATCAAATATTGAACATGTAACACATCGGCAAACACGAAATAAACTACAATATTTACTACTGTTGTTAATACACCAAATACTAAATAATTAATGACTTCTTTATATTTAATATATAACTCTTTTACCATAACCTTACCTCTCTCATTTAGCACACACAAACAATCCAGCTTGTTTTGTTACTACAATTTTACCACTATTCTTTAACAATTCCTCAATATATTCTTTGAACTCATTGAGTCTAGGACCCAATATTTCATTTTGATTGCCATGACAAGACATAATATAATCTATCAATGGTTTTGATTCTGTTATTTCCAATGAATCTTTATAATCCATTCGTTGAATATTGAAGAAGTATTCTTTTAAAATACTTTCACCATTCTCTAATCCAAAAATATCATACAAACTATGATTCGATAGATTAATTCTAGAATCAAAATTCTGTACGATTTCTGTGATTTCTTTCATATGGTTCTTTCCATATGTACTACAATAAAGGATTCCATCCGGTTTAAGTACTCTACTTATTTCTTTTAAACCTAGATTCAAATCATTCAAATAGAATAGAACATGATTAGCTATAATAGAATCAAAGTACTCATCTTTAAAAGGAATCTTTTCAGCATCTGCCACAATACAGTTGAAATCAGAACCCAATTTATTTCTGACCTCTTCAACCATACCTTCACTAATATCCGATAAGAAGATTTCTCGATTTCTTAAATCAATTCTATTTTCTTGCCACAATTTACCATTCCCACAACCAAGCTCAAATAGTCTATTGACTCTTGAAAAATCAATTTGATTGAATAACCAATTAAACCAGCCTTGCTTATTTGTAGAATACTTTTCATGTAGTGATATACGATCATTTAAGTTCTTTGCATTCTTATATTGTTCAATAATATTCGTTTCTTCATTTGACAATTGAACTAAAGATAGAATCATATTCCAACTTAAATCCGGCGTTTGACTCGCTCTTTTTAATGCATCCTTCAATGATTGTAAATGACTAATCTTATCTTCAATCAAATCAATCTGTAAATCAAAGCTTTCTTTTAAATTCGTATTATCCATAACCATAGGAAAGATTTCTTCAATACTAAACCCCAAGTGTTTTAATGATAAAATCTTCTGTAACTTTAATAAATCTAAATCACTATATTGACGATATCCATTTTCCATAACAAAAGAGGGTTTTAATAACCCTATTTTGTCATAATATCGAATTGTTCTTTCACTCACATTCGCTAGTCTTGCGAACTGTCCTGTTTTATAATAGTTCATAAACTAAAATAATCTAAAAGCTCCTAATTGAATATTCCAATTTTTGTTATAGTAAGGATCTCCTTTTTGTAGAACATCTTTCCATTTAACTTGGAATTTTTCTACTTCTTTATTAAAACGCCACATTTTATCTTGACTTGCATCATCATATCCTCTTGATTTAGATTCATAATGATGCCATAACGCAAACGCATTATATACAATCAAATATTTTTCCTTACAGATTTTTAAACATAAATCTACATCATTACATGCCACGACAAATTGTTCGTCAAATCCACCCACTTTATTGAATACAGATTTTTTAACCATCATACAAGCAGCAGTTACAGCACTATAGTTACAATTGATTCTAGCTCGTACCATATATCCGTAATCATCCTTGTTGATTCCATGATTTACATGTCCTGCATATCCACTAAAACCAACGACTACACCTGCATGTTGTACTGTATCATCTTCATATAAAAGTTTAGCTCCAACAGCACCAACTTCTGGACGTAGAATACATCCAACCATTTCGGATAATGCAGTTGGTGAAATTACTTCTGTATCATTATTCAATAATAATACATAATCTCCCTTTGTATATTTCATTCCAAAGTTATTGATTCTAGAATAGTTGAATTCACCCTTATAAGTAACAACTTGGATGTTATTATGTTGTTTTTTCAATTCTTCATAGTAATCAAAAATTTCTTTTTCTGTACTATTATTTTCTACAATCACTATCTCGAAATTTTTATATGTATTTACATTATATAAAGAATCTATACAAGTTTTTAAAATTGCTTTGTGGTTGTAGTTTGGAATTAAAATCGAAACCAAAGGATTATCCTTTGTACTATAAGTTGTATGATACATACCATACATTGGTTCAGGCATCATTTCAACAGTAGCTTCGACTCCCACTCTTTTATAATGAGCTTCAATCGCACGTTTTCCTGCATCATAGCAATACGTTTTACTCTTTGGATTCTGCGCTGTTGATTCCGGATGCATTCTCCAGTGATATAAAATACGAGGAATGTGATACACAGCATTTGCCTTTTCTACACATCTAAAGATATAGTCATAATCCTGACTACCATCAAATTCACTATTATAGTAACCAACTTCATCCACAATTTCCTTATTCACAATAAACAGGTGTGTAATATAGTTATGAGAACGTAGCAAATCCTCACTAAAATCTGGTTTTAAGTTAGGATCATTATACATTTTTGTACTATCATCAAACTTATCTTCATCCGTGTATAGCACATCATAACGATATTCCTGTAGTGCTTTTACTATTTCAAAGAAACAATCTAATTCTAAAGTATCATCATGATCATAAACTGTAATATAGTCTCCTGTTGCCATTTCAAAAGCCTTGTTTGTATTTCCAGAAATACCGTAGTTCTGATCTAGCTTTTGGAATTTAATTTTATCACCATAATTAGAATAATGTTCATGTACATACTTCTCTACAAAATCGTTTGTACTTCCATCCGCAATACACAATTCCCAATTTGAATAACTCTGATTCACAACTGTATCAATCATTTCTTTTAAATACTCTTCTTTTGTATTAAAAGTAGCCACGAGAATACTGATTTTAGGACTATACGCAAATTTTGTCTTTTGCTGTATTTGTAATGTCTTTTCATTAACCCTTTGTGCAAATAGCCAAGATTCATAATCCGATTCAGATACATAAGAACCATATCTTAAACGGCGTGCTAGTTTTCTTACACCATTATTTTTTAAATATATAACGCCCTTCTTCAAATTTCTCACATTCATATGTCGAATATATCGGCTAAGTCGACCTGAACGTGCAACATTTGTCTGTTGCAAAGGTTTTACAACTGTATCATTATCTGTTTTAAATTGAATATAATAGTTTTCACCGCTATTACATTTAAAAGAAATACGATATCCACTATTTACTTGTCCTTCTTGAATTAAATATTTATTCAACAAATCTGTTCTAGGTTCAAAACGATATGAAGATTCAATCAAATTTTTATTTTTATCTAAAACACGAATTTCAATAGGTTTGCCATCAATTGAATACGCCCATCCTGAAGAAGTTATTGTTGAAATTTCTTTTTCATATGTTACTGAATCAATATTAAATTCAATAAAATGATTGTCTTCAATTTCTTTAATACCATCTCTCGATAGTGAAATCAACTTTTCTTCATGCCCATTTGATTTTGCATACAATTTAAAGCTTTCAACATTCGCTTCTAAGCAATCTACACGAATATAAAAGCCAAGGCTTAATTGCTTGTTTTTTTTCTTCAATTCTCTCAAGATATCTGTTCTATAAATCGAATCACATTCAAAGAAAACAGATTTATCATTAACTTTTATCTCATAAGATATCGGTGAATCATCATTTTGAATTCCACACCATCCTGAAACCTCAAAATAATTATGCTCTTTTATTTGCTTATATTTAATCTTATCAATTTTATATTTAAAATAATTTCCCATAATGCCTCCAATTAGCGTTTACATTCTACCATAAATTTGCTTTAACAACAAAAAAGGGATTTCAAAACCTGAAATCCCCTTAATCACTATAATTCCTCTGCGAATCCTTTTTCAAGCTTTTTAAATACCATATACCCAACAATTAAGATTACAACCGCAAGAATAGCTACCGCTCCTAATTGCTTCATTGATGGCCACACATGATACATAAAAATGTCACGGTATGAAGTCACCAAAATTGTTAATGGATTCATACGTATAATCTTTCCTAATATACCTGCACCATCCAATAATGATAGATCATAAATAACTGGAGTTGCGTACATTCCCATTGTTAATAAGAATGAAACAATATACTCTAAATCTTGAATATATGCATTTAAAGCACTTAACAACAATATGATTCCAAGAATTAGAACCGATTGGATTACCGCTACAACCGGCAATAATAACACTTGAATTGAAATACCATAGCCAAACGCGAAGCAGAAAATAAATATAATAATACAAGAAATAAAGAAGTTTACTAAACCACTAAGTACTTGAGAAATTAACAAAATTTCTCTAGGAAAATAAACTTTTTTTATAATTCCTGCATTTGCCTTAATAGAAGTCGTCCCTGCACTCACTGTGGTTAAAAAGAAAGTCCAAGGAATTAAACCAGTAATTAGATAAACCAAATAGTTGTCTCCACCAGCCCCACGCATTAAATAAGGAAATACAATCCAATACACAACAACCTGTAATAATGGGTTGATGAATGACCAAAGAACACCAAGAAAAGATCCTTTATATTTTCCACGAATGTCTTTTTTTACATTCGTCTTTAATAATTCACGATAATCATAAATATCTTTAAATATATGCATCTTTTCACCACCTATTCTAAAGTAAACTGTATACTTTTATCAGCTAAAATTTTTCCATTTGGTTCTAAACATTGTACATCAACTTTATGGACACCTAATTCTAAATCATTTAATTTAATCTTAACTGCCCATCCAATTGTATCTGGATCCATGTCTCCAGCATATGCTTCTTGATATGCCTCAAAAACATCTTGGCGATTATATCTAGTTATACCTTCAATTTCAACACCGTTTAAATATATTCTTAGTATCGCTTCTTCATGATCCGATATTTGCCATCCTCTTAAAGATAAGGTGCCATCTGATTTCTTAATAGTTGCAAAATCTTTTGGCGTATCCACAAACACAGCACCTTTAAATAAGTGTTTCCCTTCAGCGATTGCCTTTTTCTTTTCCTCTTTATGATCGATTGCCACTTGTTTTAAATATTCATCAATGACATAAATAGGATCTCCATCCAATTTAAGTTCACCCTTATAAATCCATACAGCACGATCACATAAATCTTTAACAACATCCAAACTGTGTGTAACAATCACAATTGTTTTATCCGAATCTTTTAATTCTTTTAATTTACGATAACACTTATCTTGGAAATGTTGATCCCCTACAGCTAAAATTTCATCAATCAATAAGATTTCTGCATCCACGTTGATAGCTACTGAGAAAGCTAAACGCATATACATACCTGATGAATATGTACGAACAGGATGATCAATAAATTCACCTAATTCACTAAAATCAATAATATCTTGAATACGAGCATCAATTTCTTTTCTCGTTAATCCAAAAATAGAAGCATTAAAATAAATATTTTCTCTACCCGTAAAATCCTGGTGAAAACCAGCGCCCAATTCTAATAAAGAAGTTAGTTTACCATTGGTTTCAATTGTACCTTCATTTGGAAAAATAATTTTAGTCATCAATTTCAATAATGTTGATTTACCAGAACCATTTGTACCAATTAAGGCAACTGTTTCGCCCTTTTTAATATCCATATTAATATTCTTTAGTACTTCATGAATCTCTACATGACTCGTTTTCCAGAATAACAATTTATCTTTTAAAGTATGCGCTTTGTCATAATCTACTTTAAATTGTTTATACATATTACGTACTTCAATCGCATTTTGTGGATCCATTTCAACACCTCAATTCGTTCTATCATAAATAAAAATATAATTACATACCATAATATTATACTACATACCAAAATCATTTTAAACAATATAACAAATCCATTATTCTACCGCGATATGTTTTTAATTTCTTATAATAACTATATCTATTTTGAAACAATAATTTAAAGAAGCTCTTCTTTTTTAAATATACGATATGATTATGCATAAACAATTCTATATCGTTATATTCTTTTATATTTTGTGAATAAAATTCTTTGCAATTTAATTTTAAAATATCTAGCACATATAATGCATCTCTAGCCTTTTGATATCGTTCTTCAAATTGATATGCTCGATTTACATGAGTAGCAGTACCTTGATTCAATGTAGAAACGCCAATTGAATTTTTATTATGAATTCTATATTCAAATAAAGGTTTATTCAAAAAATACATACCCCCATCCAAGGAACCATATAAGCTAATAATCCAATCGTGGGGTATTCTGTCATCAAAATGATTTATAAAATAATCTTTTGTACTTCTATCCATTACAAGTGCACACCCTTGAAAATAATTTCCGTAAATAAATTCATTCGAATTTACTTGAACTAAATCTCCTGATTTTACTTCTTTATTATATAAATTATTATTTGAATAACCTTTTTTTTGCACGGTTGAAATTAAATTGTTATTCTCATCAATATATTCAAAAGAGCTTGATAGAACATGAATATTTTCATTAGACTCCATTATGGAAATCATTTCTTTGACTTTATCCTTTTTCCAAACATCATCCTGATCACACAAAAAAATAAAGTCCCCATTGCACAAATTCATAGCTTTTTTGAAATTTAATTTATAACCTAAATTTTCAGGATTCTGAATTATCTTTACATCATACTTTTCTAACAGCTCAATTGTCTTATCTGATGAGCCATCATCACAAACTATGATTTCATCTACAGACATACTCTGATTTAATATCGATTCAATTTGTTTTTCGATATATTTTTCTCCATTAAATGTTGTCATCGCCACTGAAATCATAATTTCACCACCTAGTTATATAACATTTTTAAAATAATATAATTTTCTATATAAATTAATTTTTTATACACTCGCATTAACCATAATAATAAAGGATTTAATTTATAGTAATCTTTATAATATGTATAAAAACTATCTAAAGTAATTTTTCTCTTCTTTACTTCTGAATTAAAAGACTTATTAATACTTACTGAATGATTGTGAATATATGATTCGTCAATCAATAATTTTGTAGTCATTCCTTTATCTTTAAAATATTTCCCTATACAAGACTCCTCAAAAAATAAAAAAATATTTTCATCATATAATTTATTTGGAAGAATATCTGTTCTTATCATAAAAAATGAACCTTGTACACAATCAACATTTACAATCCCATTTTGTAAATATTCTTTTGCATACCACATAGGTCGATACTTTTTATTTAATATTTTTGAAGAAAAAAGAAAATAATCCTTTACAGTTGGAACTTTCCAAGCTTCTGGAAGCTGTCTTTTTTTATCTGGTTGTAATGTTAATGGAGCAACAATCGCCGTGTTTTCATCAAATGCATCCTTCATTTTTAAAACAACACTTTCTTCAAACACAACATCAGGATTTGCAACGATTATATAATCTACTAAGTCTTTTAAATAATCTATACCTATGTTGTTACCATATCCGTAACCACCATTTTTTTCTGATTTAATGACATGAATCTTTTCGCTTTCGAATCTTTTTAATTGAACATACGAATTATCGTTTGAGCAATTATCAACAACAACAATCTTGTCTATAGAATTCATAAATTGAATTTTCTTTAAAAAATCCATTGTAGTTTTTGCATCATTATAATTTAATACAACACAACCAATCATTTGTCTTCTCCAAAGAAATGATCTTCTAACATCAAACACCAACAATGATAGATTGGTAAATGTAATTCTTGAATCATATATGTTTCTGTTTCAGGTACTTTAACACAAACATCAGATACTAAATTCAACTCTCCACCATTAGCTCCTGTAAGGCCTAAAACCTTTATTCCTAAAGCTCTTGCCACAACTGTTGCACTCATTACATTCTGGCTATTTCCTGAAGTAGATATTCCTAAAAAAACATCCCCTTTTCTACCAAAACCATATAATTGTTGTGCAAATACACCAAGTCCATCAACATCATTGATATAAGCTGTTGTTAAAGCCTCATGAGCAACTAACGGAATAGCCATCAAAGGTCTTTCAAGATTCTTAGCCAAATTTTCTCCTCGAACAGGATCAATCTCAATTAATTTATCTTTTAATTCATCGGGTATTGTTCTAGGTGTTTTAAAACGCTTCATTAATTCACCTGCAATATGTTCTGCATCAGCAGCAGATCCACCATTTCCAGCTATTAATAACTTTCTATCATGTGAATAACATTCTTCTAACATCAAATATCCATCAATAATGTCCTGTCGACACTTCTCAAGTGTAGGATATCGCTTCATTAATAAATCTATATGTTTTTCCAATCTTTTCTCCAACATATTTACAATATCCTTTCTACAATGTCATATAATGAGTCTTTTTCTGTAACTCTTGCCATAAAACATCCAGCATTTTCACCTGCTAGAATGTCATTATCGCTATCCCCAATCATCCAAGATTTACTTAAATCAATATTAAAATCTTTTGCAGCTTGAAGCAACATACCAGGTTTAGGCTTTCTACATTCACACTCCACTTTTAATTCAGAAATTTCCCCTTCAAATCCCTTATGTGGATGATGTGGGCAGAAATAGATTCCGTCAAGATAAGCACCATCTTTTCCCAATAAAGTCTCCATTTTATTATGGATTTGATCAAGTTGCTCAAATGTTACTTCACCTCTAGCTACTACAGGTTGATTTGTAACAACAATAGCTAAGTATCCAGAATCATTAATTTTCTTAATAGCCTCAGATGTATTTGGTAATAACTCAAATTGCTCAATTTCTCTTAAAAAACCAACATACTTATTTATTGTTCCATCACGATCTAAAAAGATTGCCTTCTGTTTATTGGACAAATTCTTAGATTGGACTCTTCCTGCTTTAAAATCTTCACAGACTGCATAATATCTTTCAGGTGTTCCCATATCTTTAACATATTCAGGACTATCATAACAATACATCTTTTTAGTGCCTGCAAGAGGTTTAAGTAATTGTCTATCTAAATCTATCTTTTGTGTATCTATTACCTGATTCAATACTTTAGGACTTATCACATGTAAACCAGCATTAACACGATTTTTATAATAAATTGGCCTTTCATCTTCTTTAGCTAGCCATTTTTCTACTTGATTGTATTCATTTGAAATAATCAAACCACTATCATAAGGATGACTATTTGGATGGGTAAACAATGTCACTAAAGCATTGTGTTGTTTATGAAAATCTACAAAGCGCTTAAAATCCACATCAAACATGGCATCTGCATTCAATAAAAGAAAGTCTTCAGTCAACTTATCTTTAATTTTAAATAACGCCCCTGCATTTCCCAATGGCTCTTTTTCAAAATAATATTCAATATGAACACCGAATTTAGAACCATCTTGAAAATAGTCCATAATAACATTTCCCAAGTGAGAAACAGTTAGAATAATATCTGTAAAGCCTTGTTTTCTCAAGCATTCAATTTCATGCTCAAGTACAGGTTTTCCTTCAATTAAAATCATTGGTTTAGGTATATCCGAAGCAACACTTGTGATACGTGTTCCTTTGCCACCTGCCATAATTACGACCTTCATTATTCAACCTCCGCTGGTGAATAGTCTTCTGGACCATAATAAATTACCTGAGTACCACTATCTTCAAATTTAAATGGAATATATAATAAATCCTCCATTGCCTCTTTTACAACTGCTTGTTTTTCTGGTGTGACATAGAAAACTAAAAAGCCGCCACCACCGGCACCTAATAATTTACCACCTAAAGCACCTGCGGAAATTCCTTTGTCATACAAATTGTCAATATTACTAGTTGACACAGATTTACCTGTCTGTCTTTTCAATTTCCAAGTAACATCTAGTAATCTTCCAAAATCATCTAAATCTTTTGATTGATCCGTTAAAATACTCTCTGCTTCATCCACCAATGTAAGCATCTGTTTTAATTGTTTTGTCTTACTTTCATCATCAAGCTTATTTGCTTTTTGAATTTCACTTGAAAATCGCGTAAACCCAGTAAAGAACATCATTAAATTATTATTTAGTTGTTGTTTTCTTTGAGGTGAAACAATAACAGGATGAACTGTATATCCATCCGCATTAAAATCAATACGATTAAAACCACCAAAACTAGCTGCAATTTGATCTTGCCATCCGCCAGCTTCATTACAAAGTACTCGCTCTAAATAGATAGCTTCATCTGCTAATTGCTTCTTTGATGCATATTTCCCTTTTAAAGCATAAAATGCATTTAACATACCTACCGCAAAAGAACTAGATGTACCTAAACCACTTCTAGCCGGTAAATCCGCTTCATATGTTAATCGTATTTCATGCATATCCAACATTTTCATCGCATTACGAATTGCGGGATGTTCAATAGCATCTATATTAGTAACTCGTTCTGTTTTTGAATAACTCAACTCCGTTGAATAATCAAAAAATCTAGGTAGATGTCTAACATTGACATAACAATATTTATCAAATGTTGTAGATAATACAGAACCTCCATTTTCTTTGAAGAAAGATTCCATATCTGTTCCACCGCCAAAGAAAGACATTCTAAATGGTGTCTTTGTGATTATCATTTTCTCACCTCATATAATCGATCAAATAATTCAACCGTCTTATTCCAACTAAAATATTTTTGTACAAATTCTTTACTTTCATTAGATTTAAGTTTAATTTTATCTAGATTATCAATTAAATCTAAAATTTCATTTTTAATTTGTTCATCCGTCTGTGCAAGAATTAATGTGCTTCCATCCTCATCGATACCTTCAGCACCAATATCTGTCGTAATGACAGGTAATCCAAGTCCACAAGCTAATAATACCTTTAGCTTAATTCCAGCTCCCAAAGTTAATGGGAAAACTGCAATTTCATTCTTTAAAATCTCATCTTCAATACTATCAACAAATCCAGTAATATGAATATTATCACATTCCTGTTTTAATAATTCTTCATTAGGATGAGCCCCAATAATTGTTAATTTAATATCGTCTCTATTTAAAGATTTTACAATCTGAATTAAACGTATTGCAGCCAAATGATTCTCTTCTCTTCCCATTTGCCCAATAAAACAAATCGATTTCTTAATCTTATCAACCTGTTTATTTGAAAGATCATCAAAGTCTACTCCATAATACGGATTCATTAATTCAACATTATTTAATCCATAATATTCATGAAGTAATCTTTCATCTTTAGAATTAACCGCAATCACATGATTTGCTTTAGAGCAATATTCTTTTTCCCATTTTGTAGCTAAATTTAACTGCCACTTCCAGAATAATTTCTTCAAGCCTTTTGAATCATTTGCTTTTCTATAAAACGACTGTCGAGTCACATCATGCTCCACAACATTAAAAATGATGTTTGGATATTTTTCTTTTACCCAAATATATTGAGCCATCGCTGTATATTCACAATGAATCGCATCAATTTGTTTTTCTTTAATTATTTCTAAGAATTTACGCTTAAATTCTTTAGATGTACGAGCCGAAAACATCAATGGTTTATTTAAATGCAAAAGCCCTTGTTTAATTCTGTCTTTATTTGAAATACGAATAAAATAACTATTGTTCGTATCATATTCTTCTTTTACCAATTTTTCTTCTAAAGGCATAGTAATGAATGATAAAACGAAAACATTATGCTTTTTACGTAATGCTTCTACCTGTTTTCCCATACACACACCACCAGCATGATTTGTATGCAAGCTTGGCACATATGGAGAAATATGTAATATATTCACACGAATACCTCCAATCAAAAAAAATGTGTTAAACACATTTTTATAAATCTAAAACTTTATCTAAAACTTTATCTAAAACTTCATAAAAACGTTTTTTTGTAAAATACGTATTGTATAGAGTCTGCATGTTCTTTCTTCTTTGAAGCTGCACATCCATACTTTCTGAACAAATCTGTTCTGCCACTTCTTTTATATTTGACTTCTTCAAATTGAAACCAATATCCCATTCCTCACAAAAATCTTTTGTATCCCCTTTAATCGTATTAATAATTGGTAGACCAGCACACATATAGTCTAGTGATTTCATAGTCAACCCAACTACTACACTAGACTTCATGACATTAAAGCCATAATTGCACTGATCAAATATTTCTTGTTTACGTTGGAAGTCATATACTTCCTTATGGTCAACTACATTGACTCCTACACATAATACTTCTTGAATGAAATATTCTTTATTTTCACCATCACCAATAATATGTAATGTACACTTTTTACGAACACTGCACTCCCTTAAAAAAGCAGTGATTCTAGGAATGTCTATAATATTATTAATCGAACCCAAGTAACAGAACTGCAACTCATCGTCACTTAAATCTGGATTCATTGGTAAACATTCTCTATCAATTGCCCAATATAAGACATTACCGCAATGTACATATTTCTTAAATAATTCACATTCACAGAAAACAACATCCCCACTTGATAAATACTTATCACGATTATTCTTCCATATTTTAAAAGGCAATAATCCCTTATATCGATCAATCGGCATGGATTCTGGCCATAAATCAATAATGTCATACATCACTTTAACATTGTGATGTTTATTTTTATATTTCGCCATTTCTTTTACAAGCGTATTACACGGAATAATACAATGAATTAAATCTGGTTGAATGTCTTTCATGGCCTTTCTTGCCTTTTTAGAAAACTCAATATGAGACAAGATTCTGTCCGCAGAAAGATTCTTATGATACTCACGAACAGGAATCACAACATCAGCTTCAGCTTGATAAACCGCTTTTTTTCTATGCGAAAAATTTGAAGTAACACTCACAACATCAAACCCCTTAGAAGTGTAGTATTTCTTCAATAAATTAATACGATCCAAACATGTATCAAACGCATATACTAATGCTACGACCATACAAAACTCCCCAACCTACAAATGATGATTTTAAAGACCTTACAACTATCCCCTAGTTATTATTATCTTTATTATGGATACTTCCCGTACCACCTTCGACAACCCCATCATGCTTCAACACGGAAAAGATTGTCATAAAAAAACATTTCACATCAAATGAAAAACTTAAATTCTTACAATACTCACCATCAAGTTTAGCCTTAACATCTATTTCCAACTCATCACGACCATTTACCTGTGCCCAACCAGTTAATCCTGGAAGCACATCATTTGCTCCATAATGATCTCTCAATTCAATTAAATCATATTGATTCCATAGAGCCGGTCTTGGACCCACAATTGCCATTTCCCCTTTAAATATATTAAACAACTGTGGAAGCTCATCCAAAGACGTCTTTCTCAAAAATTTACCAATACTCGTAATATATTGATCTGGATTTTCCAATAAATGCGTAGGCATGTCTTTCGGTGTATCAATACGCATTGTTCTAAACTTTAAAATATTAAAATAAGACTTATGAATTCCCACACGCTTCTGCTTAAAAAACACAGGCCCAGGAGAAGTCACCTTAATTAAAACCATTAATACAATCAATAGTGGAGATAAGATTATGATTCCAGCCAAACTCAAAATAAAATCAATCGTTCGCTTTCCATATTTCGAATACATAAAAACACTCTCCTATTTTTGTAGAGAATTTCTCTACGTAGAAAAGTATACCATAATAAAAAGCCTGAAACAAAAAAAGTTGAGAAAACTAAACACATGAATTATGATAACAACTTTAAGTAAAGCTAATATTAAAATTATGTGATAATATCAAAAAAAAAGATGGATTGAAAATCCACCTAAACATTCATTTAATACAACCCTTTTTAATATCCAATAATATCAAAATCAATGAAACACCTAGAATAATATGACCAATACCTGCAATACCAGAAATAATAGCCGATACAACATTCAAATCTAAAACTTAAACAATACCACGAACCACTAACATTATAGCCATTAAATTAAGTCCAATATTATAAAACAACACTTCTCAATTTATTTTTAAATTAATATTTATTGAAACAATCCAAGAATTAAAAAGAACATCATCACCAAAAAAAATAATGTGTATGAACAACAGACAATGTAGTCCAAGCAGTATAATCATTCATCTTTGTAAATTCTCGATAAAACACTCCACCAATCATAGCCAATACGGCATATACAATTGAATAATTTATATAACGTTTCATCATTAATACTTCCAAATCAAACAAATTACGAACCTGCCTCAATTAAACATCAACATATATGCACATAATAAAAGAAGGCAAGATTTGAATCTTACCCTATAATTAAACTATTTATTTTTTGTGAAAACTATTGCTTGTGTTACCAGGAGCTTTTTCTCCTTTTTTCACTAAACACATCTCAATAGCTTCAATACGCTTAGAATAACCCTCAGTTCCTGATGATTCTCCATTCTTGGCCCAGCCCAGCCAGCCATATTCTTCACAGTGTACTCGGTAATATACATCATATTTATCAGCTATCTGTCCACTCAATTTAACTTGAATCGCCTCTAATTGTTTACCTTGACCCGTTGTTCCACTTACTTCATCATTGTGTTTCCACGATTGCCAACCTTCATTTTGTACATACGTTCTATAGACAACATCTCCATTCACATTCGACGATAATTTAATGCTTATGCCTTCTGTTCTTTTCGCTTGCCCGGTTGTTCCACTCGTTTTTCCATCTTTTACATAGCCTTGCCAGCCATTGTCCTGAACATAGGTTCTGTAAGAAATAGTATTACACATAAATGCATTTTCTGTGTTACCAGGAGCTTTTTCTCCTTTTTTCACTAAACACATCTCAATAGCTTCA
>ENA-OOXT01000926-OOXT01000926.1-human-gut-metagenome-genome-assembly--contig:-NODE-926-length-20704-cov-2.078406_pt1 | contig 20704 bp, 17 predicted proteins | sample MGYA00241590_ERZ501349 | MGnify/ENA primary metagenome ERZ501349 (study PRJEB25962, sample SAMEA2042838) | human gut metagenome | biome: human gut; feature: human-associated habitat; material: faeces...
AAGCATTTAAATTAGCTCAAGCGGATGCAGGAGTTCCAGAGGATAATTCTATTTTATATAGTGGAGCATCATCTTCTGATGATGTTGTTAAAGAATTAGCAAAATATATTCCTGGAGGGAATTTATGTCTTTCTAATTCAAAAAGTCAGATATGTAGTGATTTAAAATATAAAGTTCAATATTCTGCTTATAAAAATAAGTTTGGGAGTGTTAGTCCTCCTGCAATCATACTGCCAGATAATGGTGTTATATTTGTTACTTTAAGTTCATATAAATGTGTTGATACAGTCGCTACTGGAACCTCTTTAGATTCTGATGGAAATCCAATATATAACCCTGATGGAACTACTGCTACTTGGACTCAAATTCGTAACAGCTGTGGAGATTTAATTCTGGATGTAAATGGTGCGAAAGCTCCTAATAAATATGGATATGATGCTTTTGGTCTTACTGTTTTTGCAAACAAAATCGGTAGAGGGTATTGGAATGTAGTTGGAACAGATAGTTTATTTAGTATATTATCTGGTGGAAAACTTAAATATAATCAAAATAATTAATAAAAGAATCTTTTTGTTCGTGGTATAATGATTTTAAAGTTATCAGATATCATAAAGGATTTATAATGCTAAGAACAGGGATTGTCGGATTACCAAATGTAGGAAAATCAACTTTATTTAACGCTTTAACAAGTGCGAAAAATGCACAAAGTGCCAATTATCCGTTTTGTACTATTGAACCGAATGTTGGGGTTGTAAATGTGCCTGATGAAAGGTTAGATGTTCTTGCAAAACTATGCAAGACTGATGTGATTATTCCAACAGCAATTGAATTTGTAGATATTGCAGGTCTTGTTAAAGGTGCCAGTAAAGGTGAAGGTTTAGGAAACCAGTTTTTGCATAATATCAGAGAAGTTGATGCAATTATTCAAGTTGTAAGATGTTTTGATGATCCTAATACAATTCACGTTGCAGGTAAGGTGAGTCCTTTAGATGACATTGAGGTAATTAATACAGAATTAGCTCTAGCTGATATGGCTTCTGTTGAAAAGCAAATTGCAAAAGTTTCAAAAGTTGCAAAGTCAGGTGATAAAGATGCTGTATTAACTCTTTCAGTTCTTGAAAAAATGCAAAAATTGTTAGAAGAAGCTTCATTTATAAATGTAAATGATCATTTCAACGAAGATGAAATTCCGGTTGCAAAAGGGCTAAACTTAATGTCTACAAAACCTGTAATTTATGCAGCAAATGTATCAGAATTCGATTTAAAAGACGGTAATGATTATACTAAAAAAGTTCAAGAATATGCATCAGCTCATGGAGCTGAAATGGTAATAATTTCAGCAAGAATTGAAGAAGAATTAGCAGAATTATCCCCTGAGGAAGCTAAAGAATATCTACATGATTTAGGTGTAGAAGATAGCGGAATTAACAGAATGATTAAATCTGTATACAAATTATTAAATTTAAGAACATTTATTACTGCAGGTGAAAAGGAAGTTCATGCTTGGACAATCCCTGCAGGTGCAAAAGCCCCTCAAGCTGCTGGTGTAATTCATACTGATTTTGAAAAAGGTTTTATAAGAGCAGAAATTACTCCTTATGATGAATTCGTAAAAAACGGTTCATATGTTGCTTGTAAAGATAAAGGTGTAACTAGACTCGAAGGTAAAGATTATGTTGTGCAAGATGGAGATTTAGTTCATTTTAGATTCTCTGTATAATTAGCCCGAGTTACTAATTTATTTTTCTTTTTTAACGTATTTAATAGTTACATTATGATTGGAAATATCGTTATGGATTTGAAAGAATTCTTTAATACAAATCGAACAAAAGATTTGAATTTTAGATTAAAGCAGCTAAAAAGTTTAAAACAAACGATTAAACATTATGAACCTGAAATTTTTCAAGCATTAAAGGAAGATTTAAGAAAATCTAATTTTGAAATAGTAACAACTGAGTTAGGGTTAATATTTCAAGAATTAGATTGTGCAATCAAAAATTTGAAAAAATGGGCAAAGACTGAAAGAGTATCAACTCCAGTATATCTAAAACCTTCAAATGGATATATTTTAAAAGAACCTTATGGGGTTGTATTGATAATTACTCCTTTCAATTACCCTTTCCAACTGTCTTTTGTGCCTTTAATAGGTGCAATTGCCGCAGGAAATTGCGCAGTTGTGAAACCTTCCAAAAGGACTCCTCGTTGTGCAGAGGTTATATGTAAAATTATTGCTCAGACTTTTAGCAGTAATTATGTAAGATGTGTTCTGCCTTCTGAATTAACATCAGCAGAAATTTTATCAGAAGATTTTGATTATATATTTTTTACAGGTAGTACTCAAACAGGAAAATTGATTGCAGAAACAGCTGCAAAGAAATTAATTCCATATACATTGGAATTAGGAGGAAAAAGTCCTGTAATTGTTGATAAAAACGTAAATATAGAACAGGCTGCCAGAAAAATTGCTTGGGGAAAATTTTTGAATGCGGGACAGACTTGTGTTGCTCCTGATTATGTACTTGTGCATGAAGATGTAAAACAGGATTTGATTGATAATTTAATAAAATCAATTAAATCTTTTTATGGTGTATTTATTCAGGAAAGCAAAGATTATGGTCGTATTATAGATACTGAAGGATTTAGAAGATTAAAAGAGATTATTATACAAGAATCAAAAAATATTATCTATGGTGGGGATTACCATGAATGCGGCTTGTATATTGAACCGACATTATTAGAGATTGGTTCTTTTGATTCTCCATCAATGCAAGAGGAAATTTTCGGGCCAATTTTACCGATAATGACATATAATAATATTGATGATGTAATTAATTCTCTTAAAGATAAACCAAAACCTTTGGCTTTGTATGTTTTTTCTAAGGATAAAGAATTCTATTGGAAAATAATAAACAGTCTTTCATTTGGAGGTGGAGCTGTAAATGAAACTGTTCAACAAACAGCAGTTCATGGTTTACCCTTTGGTGGTGTAGGTTTTTCAGGTGTTGGAAAATATCATGGTAAGTATACTTTTGATACTTTTACTCATTTAAAGAGCGTTTTAGTAAAAAATTCTGATTTTGATATGGATATTATGTATCCGCCTTATTCATATGATACTGTAAAAAATGTCAGAAAATTCTTAGTAAAATAAAAAATCCTCACTTTTTAAGTGAGGATTTTTTGTTATTTACTTAATAATGCTAGTTTGCTTCCAACATCTTGTTTTTCTTTGTTTACTTGAGAATATGGATTTGAAACTATATTATATTGAGGATTATACATTACTCTTCTGCCTGTAAAACTTGGTTCATGGTACAAGATTAATGTAGAATCTTTGAATTTAATTGGAGTATGATTTGGTCCTGTAATTTGGTTTTTATTATTTACATAATATATTGTTGGGTCATTTTTATCAGCGTTTCTAAATTTCATTCCTGGTCTCAAACCGCCTTTAAGACCTACTTTGCCACCACGATCTTCATTCAAATCAATGTATTTTAAAGTTAATTCTGCTGGGTCATAGTATTTATCAAATGTATGATTTAGTCCTGCAGTATTAAATAATGAGATTGTCATTGCTCCATTTGGACTTTGTCTTAACAAGGCGGAGATTTGAGTATCTCCTTCTTCTGTTCTTTCAAAGTTTTCTTTTGTTTTGTTTGTATCATCTTTGTATACATCAAACTTATAATGAGCATTTTGTTCTTTTAAGGCGAATGGAGTACCATCATTTAATGGTTGCAATTCCGGTCTTGCTCTTAGGCTAAGAACTTTCATCATATTATCTTTGTGATTTTTTACAAACTCTTTAAAGTTTGGACTGTTTGGATCTGCCCAATCTTCATGAATTACGTTACGGTTTTGAAGATAAATATTTTTAGTAGTTGTCTCATAACCGGTAGCGCCATATTCATCACCTGCAAATAATGTAGGATTTCCAACCAATGCTGTTAAGAATTTAGTTTGTCCTAGAAGTTTTGACATTGCAGGATCAATTATTCTTTCAAGAGTTTTATCTTTAAGTTTTTTCTTTTCTTCTGAATTTAGACGTTTACTAGAATCGGGTTCAATGTAATCCATTTCATCAAATACGATATCTAATGCTATATTATAATCTCTAGCACCAAATCCGTCTGCTTCAAATACTTTACCTTTATGGTAGCCGTTAGATAGGTTTTTTAATGCTTCTACCATTTTTTCGTAAACATAGTTTTTACGGCTGTCACTTAATCCTATTGATTCTTTTGCTTTCCCCATACCGCTTGCGATAGATTCACATTTCGCAATTGCTAAGTTGCTTACTTTATCGTAGTTATAATTGTCTACAGAATCATAATGAACATTTTCTCCGTATTTTACCCCATTAAGAATTCTGTATGCTCTTTCACGGTATTGATTGCCTTTTTCTGTTAAATCTGTATAAACTAAATCCATATCCATTGAAAAACCGTCTAATGCTCTACATTTGTCATGGTTTCCGGCGAATGTATATGAATAAATTAGAGATTCTAAAGAGCCTGAATTTAAGAAATTATCACTACCAACTAATTTATCAAGTATAGTTGTACCTTGATTAATTCCTTTTTCAGGACTGCTATTGCCATCAAAATCAAATAATTTCCCAAATATTTTTGTTATATCTGATGAGAAGTAATCATAATTTGCGGTAGTTGTAAATCCAGCTTCATTTAAAAGTTTTCTCATAGCTTCTGTTTTTCCCGCAAATCTTGCACCAGATTTGTCACCATAGCCGTCACTGTATATTTCTCCTAAGTCTGTGACTTCTGCTGCTATGTATGCATCAGGGTGATATTCTTTTACTCCATCTGTAAATTTTGACCAGAAATCAATTACTTTATTCCAAGTATATTCAAAATCAGTTTTTTTATTTCTTAGAGATTCTATATCTCCAATATCTTTTGTTGCGTCAATTCTCCAATCAAGACCAGCTTGTGTTCTATCAACAATCATTTCTGCAAGTTTAAAACTATCAAAATTTGTACCTTTGATAGAGCGTAACAATGCACTTGCAAGTTTTTCTTTATCTGCAGCATTTATTTTTCTTATACCGCTTCTTAAATGATTAACCAAAGAAACAGCTTCGTTTTCAGGACTATCGGCAATTATTCCCATTCCTAATAATGAAGTTCGTTTTAAAGAATTATAATCATACGAAATTTCTCCGGTATTTGGATCAAAAGAGAATGAAGCTTTTGGGTCTACTGCTTTGATAATTGCAAATCTTGCAATTTCAGAAGTTAATAAAGGTATAACATATTTACCATATGGAGTAGCATTTCCATATTCGTCATGGAGTTTGCAATCATTTGGTAATTTGGACTCAACACCAGTTAAAACTTCTTTTGCAAATGAATACATTTCTTTAGTATACATTTTATCTGTTAGTTCATAAGCTTTTTGATATTCCATTCTCATATGAGGGTTGTTTTGTTGATACATTTCATATCTTGATACCCCAATTTGATCTTCTTGGGTAGCTCTTTTTGAGATGTAAGGGCTACTTAATGTTGAGATTATATCATCTCCCACTTCTATTGAATCTAATGGAACATCCATAAGGCCTTGTATAATGTGCTCATTATATGACTCAACAGAATCAAATCCGAATAATTCATATCTGTTTTGTAATACATTTTCAACAATCTTTTTATTGACATCTAAGTCTTTAGGGAATACTTTGCCATTTGATTGTGTTTTTATTAAGTTATAAATTCCCTCAGCATCCATATTTTTAATATTTCTTAAATGCTGTGCGACATTTAGGTTTAATATTTGATTAGTTTTCTTTGTCCAGAATTGTGCAGAAGATACTGCATAGTCTTGAACTTCTATGTTTTTGCGTTTTAATAAGGCTGTTTTCGCAGCTCTTTCTCTAGGATTTCCGATATTTAATAAATCTTGAGTATCAGTATGTGAGAAGATGTAATTTAATTTAGCAATATCAGGGTTTGCATCCCAAGTATAGAAACCACTTTCATGTTTACCATCAAGCCCGAAATATTCAAATTGAGTTACATTTTTAGTACCTTCTCCGCTATGTAATCTTATTCTCTGATATTCAGGTAATGTTTTATTATATTCGTTTAATTTTTCTACATTTTTCTTATATGTTTCAGGATTTATTCTAAAGCTATATGGTGCAACGGTATCATTGTGATTATTTATGTCAAGGTAATCTTTATCAAATTTCTCATATGCTTTGATTAATTCTTTATTACTTAAATTTTCCGCATTAGTAAGTCTATTATCATAAATTTGTATATATGTTGGTTTTTTAGGGTCATATTCGCCATGACTTGATTTAATACTAATAGTGCCGTTGTCATTTTCAATGAATTTATATGGAGAGTTAACTAATCTATGTGTTACATGTTCAGTATTTTTTCCAAATACTCCTAAACTAAGAGGGCTGTCTTTTAGTCCTGAAATTCTAAACCAATTAAAATACGGAGATTTTTCGCCCCATTTTAAAATATGTTGGAAGTGAACACCTTCTAAACCTTCATTTACGTATGCGCCATCTGATACTAAATTCATGCCTTTCGCAAACATTTTTCTTTGAATAGCAGAATAGTTATTAATATTTCCTAAGCTATTAGCCATTTGAAAACAGTTTTTGTTCCAGTATGCATGTGCTGTAAGGCTGTCATCTGTAAATAAAGGCAATGTAATAATTCTGGTAAATTGATCTAATTCTCCATTATCTAAAGATTTTTCAATTCCGGCTAAAGAACCGCCAATTTTATTCCCAAAGTTTTTTGATGAACTCATAACATCAACTATTTCTTCAGGAGATTTCATTACTATTTTATTGTTATCATCATATTTCCATATAACATTGTGACAATCAGGTATAATTAATTTCATTGCACCACCTTTAGATACAGAAGGTGCTCTATCTGTTACAATATTATATACATCATAAGCGTTATGAGTGTTTTGTGCTTCATTAATAATATTACCAGGGTCTAGCATGTAGATTGGTGGAGCAGAATGATTTCCTTTTGGATAGAGTTTATAGTGATAAGCAAAAGGTTCATCAGGAGCAATATCAAAATCTGCAGCTAAATCTATTTTCGTAGCTTTGCCACTTTGAAGTTTAATCCCACGTTCTTTATTTTCAGATTTATCTTCAACAGAATCTAATTTATCAAGGATATTAGTTATTATATAGTTGTTATTATCATCTTTATCGACAGAATATAATTCTAAATAGCAGTCGTATTTGCTATCATCATATACATAATTAAATTCATACTCTTTGTCGCCATATTCTGACTTTGTAGGTTTGTATCCTTCAAATTTGATGTTATTGTTGATATTTGGTCGATTTAAATTTAAATTTACTTTCACGTGAAAAACTCCTTACTACTCCAGTTATAACTCAACTGAAGAAAATTTTTTGACATAATGTATTATATTATTAAGAAATTTTTACAAAAAAAGATTAAAAAAATCTTTCTTGGTATAATTTAGCTGGAAAAGGAGAAAATATAATATGCAAGTCATTGATTTGAAATGTGATATCAAAGATATAAATTTGGCTGATCAAGGTAAAAATCAAATAGAATGGGCGTTTAAGGATATGCCTGTATTAAAACAAATTCAAGAAAGGTTTATAAAAGAACAGCCTTTTAAAGGTTTAAAACTTTCAGCCTGTGTTCATGTTACAAAAGAAACAGCGGCTTTATGTGTTGTAATGAAATCTGGTGGTGCTGATGCGGTTTTAGTTGCATCAAACCCATTATCAACTCAAGATGATGTTGCGGCAGCTCTTGTTAAACATTATGGAATTCCTACTTTTGCTGTTGCTGGGGAATCAGTAGAACAGTATAAAGCTCATATTCAACAGGCTTTAGATCATAATCCTGATATTATTATTGATGATGGATGTGATATTGTATCAACCATTCATGCTGAACGTCCTGAATTAGCTTCAAAAATTATCGGTTCAACAGAAGAAACAACAACAGGTATTATTAGATTACAAGCATTAGAAGCTCAAGGGCAATTAAGATTTCCTGCTGTTGGAGTAAATACAAGTTTAACAAAACACTTATATGATAATCGTTATGGTACAGGACAAAGTTCAATGGACGGTATCATAAGAGGTGCAAATATTTTAATTGCAGGGAAAACAGTTGTAGTTTCCGGATATGGTTGGTGCGGACGCGGTTGTGCTTTACGTGCAAAAGCTTTAGGTGCAAATGTTATTGTATGTGAAGTAGATCCATTGAAAGCTTTGGAAGCAGCTATGGAAGGTTATAGAGTTATGCCGATAGCTCAAGCAGCTAAAGAAGGTGATGTATTTTTAACAGTTACAGGTGATAAGCATGTTGTTGATGTTCAACATATTTTGAATATGAAAGACGGTGCATTTTTGGCTAATTCTGGTCACTTTGATTGGGAAATTAATGTAGCAGGTTTGAAAGAGCATACTATAGAAATAAGAGAAATCAGACCAAATCTTGAAGAATATAAATTAGACAATGGAAAGTCAGTATATGTATTTGCTGAAGGTCGTTTAGTAAACCTTGTAAATGCTGAAGGTCACCCTGCAAGTGTTATGGATATGAGTTTTGCGAACCAAGCTTTGGGTATTGAATTCCTTGTAAAAAATAAAGGTAAATTAGACAAAAAATTATATACTCTTCCTCATGAAGTTGATGTAAAAATCGCTGAATTGAAATTGAAATCAATGGGTATTGAAATTGATACATTAACTCCTGAACAGGAAGAATATTTAAATAGTTGGAAGTTCTAATTAATAATGAAAAATAAAAAAATGCCGCTAATATTCGTTAGCGGTATTTTTTATAATAATGTTTTTAAGATTAGTGTAATTGTATTTCGAAATCCTAAATTCTTTTTTTCTTGCCATAAGAATTTAATTGTTTCTGGTCGAATTTTTAAATTATTTTTAATATTTATTTTTGTTGTTTTGTCACTGTGTAATCTTTTATTTCCGGTAACGAGAGTGCAATTTCCTGCATTATTTTTGTGTCTTCTATAGCCAATAAGTGGTGTATAAATTATTGCAGAACCTCCAATTAAATTTGCGAAGTTAAATAAAAATTTATCTGGGCAAATTTTCCATTTATCAGCGTTTTGGTAATTTATAATTAATTCAATAGATGCTTTTCTAAACATCGCAGAGCTGTTTGGAGACCAGTACCAGCCTCCGAAGTGTTTATGTTTTAAAATTTTATAATTAATATTTTCTCCAGCAAAAAGTTCATCGAGATTTTTGCAATGAGGAGATGATATTGAATTCATTGTGTGAATTTCATCATCTTCTCCTATTTCAATAATTTGACAAGATGTGAATGCTACAGATGTTTCAAGGTGAACTCTTATGTGATGTTTTGCGTAATCGGGCATTAATATGTCATCGCTGTCAATAAAGCTTACAAATTGTCCTTGTGCAGATTCTAAACCTTTAATCATTGAAGCCATTTGACCTTGGTTTGAACTTTGTTTTATTAGAGTAATTTTTAAATCTTGATTTTCTGAAATGAAGTCTTCAATAATTTTACAGGAATTATCATTTGAACAGTCATCAACAATTATTATTTCAAAATTTCTATATGTTTGAGCTTTAATGCTCTCTAGAGTTTTCAAGATATATTTTTCATAGTTGTAAGATGTTACAACAAATGAAATCATAGGAAGTTTAAGCATTTTTAGTTTCCTGTTCAGCTAATAATTTTTCCATTTTTTTATTGTGCATAACTGATGAAATAAATGCAAGAACAATGAAGCCTAATCCAATACCACCAGTTACAATTTCAGGGATTTCTTTTACTGTTGATACAAGCATTAAACAAGCTAAAGCACCTATAGCCCAATGTGCACCATGTTCCAAATATAAAAATTGTTTAAGTGTTTTCTTTTCAACAAGCATTATAGTAAGAGATCTTACAAACATAGCACCGATAGCTAAACCAATTGATATGATAATAATATCTTTGCTTAATGCGAAAGCTCCTAATACTCCGTCTAAAGAGAAAGAAGCATCGATTAATTCTAAATATAGAAAACTGATTAATCCTGTACATCCTGCACTTTTTGCAGCACAGCTTGCAAGTCTCATTTCTTCATGTTTTTCCAAGTAATGAGTAAATCCATCAATTAATAAGTAAGTTATAATCCCTGAAATACCGGAAATCATAACGTGTATTTTTTGTTCAGCCGGCACAAAATTTTGAGTTGCAAGAAGCATAAAAAGAGAAATTACAATTTCAATACCTTTAATATGGTCAAAATGTGATAGCCAATATTCGATAGGTTTTATCCAGTGAACTTCTTTTTTGTGGTCAAAAAAGTAATTCAAGAATAACATAATTAAGAACATGCCACCAAATGTTACAATTGGTGCGTGTGTTTGATGTAAGTAATAAGCATATTTATCAGCATTTGTAAGTGCAATATTTGCGACTTCAAGCATTCTTAATTTTGCGAAAATAGATACAACTAAAATTGGGAATAAAAATCTCATCCCAAATACCGCGATTATGATACCCCAAGTTAAAAAACGATGACGCCATTTATGGCTCATCTTTTCAAGTTTCATAGCATTAACAACAGCGTTGTCAAAAGATAAGCTTATTTCTAGGATTCCTAATACAATTGCAATGAATACGCAAGTAAGACCTGTTCCGGAATGAACATGTTCTCCCCAAAGATAGGCCCCAATAAGACCTGCTATTGTTACAATATATGAACCTAAAAAATATTCTAACATTTTATAATTCTCTCCTTTAATTTTATCATTTGTATTATTTTTATTATATTATAAGAAATTAAAAAACAATCATCTAAAATTTGTATAATATTTATATACCAATTATTTGGCGACTATTGAATTTGAAAAAATTTTTGTTCTTGTTATAATCAAATTATGAAAGATATGTTAGATAAAATTCTTCAGATAGAGAAGAAATATAATGAATTAGGTGTAACACTCTCAGATCCTGCTGTAATTCAGGATTATAATAAGTTTAGAGATCTTTCTAAACAAAGAAAATCAATGGAAGAAACTGTGAACTTATACTATGAGTGGAAAAAAGCAGTAGATGCAATTGAAGATGCAAAAGAATTGTTGAAAGCTGAACATGATGAAGAAATGAAGTCATTTCTTAAAGCTGAAATTGAAGCAAATGAAGCTAAATTGCCTGAATATGAAGAAAGAATGAAAGTTCTTTTACTTCCTCGTGACCCTATGGATGATAAAGATATTATGCTTGAAATTCGAGGCGGTGCAGGCGGTGATGAAGCAAACATTTTTGCTGGAGATCTTGCAAGAATGTATATGAGATATGCTGATAAACAAGGCTGGCAGACTCAAGTTTTAAGTAAAACTGAATGCGAAGCTGGTGGTGTATCTGAAATCATTATTTCAATGAAAGGTGATAGTATTTATTCTAAATTGAAATATGAATCAGGTGTGCATAGAGTACAAAGAGTTCCTGCTACTGAATCTCAAGGCAGAGTCCATACTTCAACAGCTACAGTTGCTGTAATGCCAGAAGTTGATGATGTTGAAGTTGAATTGAATATGAATGATGTAGAAATTACAACAGCTCGTTCAGGTGGTGCTGGCGGTCAAAACGTTAACAAAGTTGAAACTGCTGCAAGAGTTTTCCACAAGCCTACAGGGATTATGATTTTCTGTACAGAAGAACGTTCTCAATTACAAAACAAAGAACGTGCATTACAAATTCTTAAAGCTAAATTGTATGATATGGAAGTACAGAAACAGATGAAAGAAATAACTGATTTGCGTCGTTCTCAAGTCGGGACAGGCGATCGAAGTGAAAGAATCAGGACATACAATTTCCCTCAAGGACGTTTGACAGATCACCGTATTAATCATAACTTAAATGTTAATACCGTAATTGATGGTGATTTAGACGAATTAATTAATTTATTGATAGAACACGATCAAAAATTAAAATTAGAAAAATTAGCTGAGGTGAATTAGTGGTAGAACGAAAATGTGCAGGTTGCGGTAAGCTAAAAAATAGAGAAGAATTAATAAAGATTACTAAGGAAAACCAGCACGGTGACGTTATTATAAACCACAGTAACAAAATATTTGGCAGATCTGTATATCTCTGCTATAATAATTCGTGTATAGAAGCTGCTTTTAAAAAAAATAGAATTTCAAAAGCCTTAAAAACTTCTGTACCGGAAGATTTGAAAGGAAGATTAATAAATGAGTTTTGATACAATAAGAATAAATGAATTAGCAAAAGAACTGGGAATGACAAGTAAAGAAGTTATAGAAAAATTCGCCCAGTTATCAATCACAGGCAAAACTCATTCAAGTACAGTTACTGTCGACCAAGTTAAACGACTGAAAGAATTTATTGCAAATGGTGGTGTTAAAGAACATAAAAAACCAAAAGCTTTCGTTGTAAAAAAAGCAAAAGTTGCAGAACCTCCAGTAGAGGAAGAAAAGAAAGTTCCAGAAAAGAAAGTGGTTGAGGTTGTAAAACCTGCAACTCCAAAAGTAGAGGTTGTTAAACCAAAATCTCAAAGTCGTTTGGAAATTGTAAGACGAGCTCCACAAAAACCAGCTGTTGAAAAAGTGGAAAAATCTTCTGAATCAAGAAAATTCCCACCAAAATCAGAAAGAGCTCCTAGAGGGGAAAGACCTTTCCCACCTAAAAAAGATGGTGCTCCAAATAAAAAACCTTTTGAAAAACCTTCTGGAGAAAGAAAACCAATTCAAAGAACTATAATCTCTCAAGATATTTATGAAAATAAAGGCTCTGGCAGAAAACGTAATGATTCTAAGAAAAAAGGCAAAGATTTTAATTCTAAAAAAGAAGAACAGGAAAGAATTTCTTTAGAAAAAGCTGCAGCACAAAAACATAAAAAACGTTCTCATAAAGAGGAAGAAACAGCTCAAGTTACTCAAATAGTTGTAAATAGAGCAATGACAATTAGTGAATTGTCTGAAAAAATTCAAAAAACACCTGCTGAGATTGTTAAATTCTTAATGATGAATGGCATTATGGCTACTGTTAACCAGCTTATTGATGTTGATGTTATTAAGAAAATTTGTGCGGAATATGAATTAGAAGTTCTTGATGAAGACTTAGAAGCTTACATGGAAGAAGAACTTGAAAAAGAAGAAAAAGTTAAAAAATTAACAGAAGTTGATAAAAAGTTACTTAAAAAACGTGCTCCTGTTGTAAGTATTATGGGTCACGTTGACCATGGTAAAACAACTTTGTTAGATAGTATTAGAGCTTCAAAACATAAAATCGTTGCAACTGAAGTTGGTGGTATTACACAATCTATTGGTGCTTATACAGTATATTTAGACAATAACAAAGAGAAAAAGATTGTATTTGTAGACACACCTGGTCACGAAGCATTTACTGAAATGAGAGCTCGTGGTGCTAAAGCAACTGATATCGCAATTTTGGTAGTGGCAGCAGATGATGGTATAATGCCTCAAACTATTGAAGCTATTAACCACGCAAAAGCTGCGGAAGTTCCAATTATTGTTGCTGTTAATAAAATTGATAAACCTAGTGCTAATCCTGATAAGATTTTGCAACAATTAACAGAGCACGGTCTTGTTCCTGAAGAATGGGGCGGTGATACAATTACTGTAAAAGTTTCAGCGTTACAAGGTACAGGTATTGATGAATTATTAGAATATATCTTGTTAGTAGCTGATATTCAAGATCTAAAAGCTAACCCTAAAGCAGAAGCTTCAGGTGTTGTAATTGAAGCTAATCTTGATAAAGGTAAAGGCCCAGTGGCTACATTACTTGTTCAAAACGGCACTTTGCGTGTGGGAAATTGTATTGTAGTTGGTACGGCTTGCGGACGTGTAAGAGCATTGTTATCAGATTCAGGTGAAAGAATTCAAAAAGCAGAACCTTCAACTCCTGTCGAAATTCTAGGTTTGACAGAAGTTCCTCAAGCTGGTGACTATTTTGAAGTTGTAAAAAATGAAAAAGAAATGAAAGCAATTGTTCAAGAACGTAAAGAAAAAGAACGTAATAAACGTCTTGATGCAATGTTACCAGCTCATGTTCGCCGTGAAGCAGTCGCAGGTGAAGACGATATTCCTCAATTGAACTTGATTATTAAAGCTAATACAAATGGTTCTGCTGAGGCTGTATCTCAAGCAATTGCTCAGTTAGAATCAAATGAAATTAAAACTAAGATTATTCACGTTGGTGTAGGTGATATTTCAGAAGCCGATGTAATGCTTGCATCTGCATCTAATGCTTTAATTTTAGGATTTACTGTAAAAGAAGATTCTAATGCTTTAGCTGCGGCAGAAAAAGAAGGCGTTACTATTAAAAAATACGATATCATTTATCAGATTTTAGAAGATATTGAAAAAACAATGTTATCTCTATTGCAGCCTGAAATTAAAGAGGTTGAGCTTGGTAAAGCTGAGGTAAGACAAATCTTTACTATCGGTAAAACTACAAGAATTGCAGGTTGTTATGTTACTGAAGGTAAGATTGTAAGAAGTAAAGATGCTGTTCTATATCGTGACGGTAAAGAAATTTTCCGTGGTGCAATTGATCAATTGAAACGATTCAAAGATGACGTAAAAGAAGTTGCTCAAGGTTTTGAATGCGGTATTTCATTCGCTAAATGGAATGACATTGAAGTCGGCGATATAATCGAAGTATCAACTAAAGAAGAAATTGAAAGATCAAGTTTGTAAGATTTATAACTGATTATAAGCAAAGACTATCCTTGTATTACCAAGGATAGTCTTTTGCTATTGTCCAACCGTCTCGTTTTATAAGTTGAAAACAGGAGGCAGCTCCTGCTCTCCCTTTGCAGTATTCATCAGATGAATTACTTGGCCCAGGGCCATTAAGTAGTTGATCTCTTGTTAAATCATTTGGATTTATATTCATAGCTGTAACTTCAGTTTTGGGTGGTGTGTTTTTGTTATTTAATGTTGCAGGTACAAGCCATACATTATATTTAAATTGGTATCTGCGATGTTCAGTTTTATACCCATCATAGGAAAGAGCTTTTTCATTTGCAAATGGATAAAATATTACAGCTAAAAATCCATACGATCTCATGTTGCTAAGTCTAATGAGGCTTCCATCTGCTAGATAACAGCTATTATTTCCATATGCTGTGACTTTATCTTTTGTTTTAACACATTGCAGTTTACTTTTTATTTGTGTATTATAAAATTCTGTAGCTTCTGTATCATCTTTGAATGTCCAAGTTTCAGATGGACCATTTTCTAATTCAGCTTGCGATATAGCATTCTGGATTGTGTTATACATTTTTTGTAATCTTACTGCGACTTCTTTTTTTTGATAGTTGCCTATAAGTGTTGGTATTGTTAATGCTGCAACGATTCCGATGATTCCTAAAGTAATTAATACTTCTGCAAGAGTAAATCCTTTTCTTAATATGTGGTGATGTGTTATATCACTATAATAACAGCTTTTTCTATTAAAGTAAAGCGTTTTTCTGAAAATCCCTACTATACAAAGGCCTCGCGGGGGGGGGGCACTCTGAAAGCTTCTTGATTAAACATTTTTCATCCTCCTAAAATAAATTCCATTTTCATTATTTATTATTTTAAATTTTTTGTCAAGGTTATTATATGTATTTTAATATAGTAGATTTGTTGATTATTTATTTTATATATTTCATGTTATACTTATTTTACCAAGGAGATAATTATGACTTTAAGAAATGAACGTGTAAGAAAAGAATTAATGAGAGATATTTCTGATATTTTACGCAAAGAAATCAGAGGTCTTGCAGGTGTTGTATCAGTTTTAGATGTAGAAGTGTCTCATGATAATTCTTTTGCCAAAGTTATATACAGTGTGTTAGGATCTGAAGAACAGGTTGAAAAAACTAAAGATATTATTGAAAAAAGTACTCCAAAAATTCGTTATGAAGTAGGGAAACGTATTCGTTTAAGACTTACTCCTGAATTAAAATTTGTATATACTGATTCATTAGAAAAAGGTTCTAAGGTTAGTGAAATTATTGATAAAATTTCTCGTGGAGAACTTTAATGCCTGATAATTCAAATTTGGCAAAAAAACTATTTGGGTTTGTAAATATATACAAATCTGTCGGAATGACATCTCATGATGTAGTTGCCAAAGTAAGAAAATTTACAGGGGTAAAGCAAGTTGGCCATACTGGGACTCTAGATCCTTTTGCTGAAGGGGTTTTACCTGTGTGTATCGGGAAAGCTACTCGTTTAATTGAATTTTTAGCTGATGACAAAGAATATTTGGCGACTGTTCAATTTGGCGCATCTACTGACACATATGATAAAGACGGAAGTATTATTTTTTCATCGGATAAAAAAGTTTCTGAAAATGATGTAAAAGAGGCTTTAAAAATTTTTGAGGGTGAAATTTCTCAGATCCCCCCTATTTATTCTGCAATTAAGGTTAATGGTAAAAAGTTATACGAATATGCAAGAAGTGGTAAAGAGGTTGAAATTCAACCGCGTCGTGTTGTGATTGAAAATATTGAATTAAAATCTTTTGATAAAGAACTGCAGCAAGCTCAAATTTTAATAAAATGTTCAAAAGGTACTTATATTCGATCCATTGCAAATGATTTAGGTGAAAACTTAGGCTGTGGAGCTCATTTGATTAGATTAATCAGAACTCAGGCTGGTAAATTTAGAGTTGAAAATAGTGTAAAACTTGAAGATGTTCAAATTCCAAAAAATTTAATTAATCCAATTGATATGATGGATTATGAAAAGATTCATGTGGGTGATGAGGATATTGAATATATAAGAAATGGTCGACCATTAAAAAATAAAAATATTGAGCATGGCAGTATAATTCTTTTGGTTTATAATGATAATGCAATCTGCGCTGTTGGAGTTGCAGATGAAAATGTAATCAAATTGAAGAAAGTGTTTTTATAATGAAAAAGATTATTTTTACTTTAGCTTTGTTATTGTTAGCAAGTCAAATGTCTATGGCAATTGAATGTCAAAATTCTTGTTGTACTGCGCCATATGATTTAACATCAGGTTTCTCAAGATTTGTAAGTACTGTGACAGGGCAGAATTTTATAGCTGAAAAAGTTGGTGAAAGTCTTGTAAAAAAAGCGATTAAGAAAAATATAGTAAGCGGTAAAATTAGTGCAAATTTAGATTCTTACAGTACAAGAGATTTGAAAGCCGGTAGATTTAAGTCTTTGGAAATTACAGGCAAAGATGTTGATATAGAGGGAATTTATATTTCTTATTTTAATGCTAAAACTTTATGTGATTTTAATTATATTGCAAAAGATAAGGACAATAATTATATTGTAAAAGAAAATATTCCGATAGCTTTTAACACTGAAATTACAGAAGAAGATTTGAATAAAACTATGAATTCTTCTGATTATAAAAGGTTAATTGATGACATTAACAGCATTGGCGGAAGTTTCAATATTTTCCAAATAATTTCAACATCCGTAAAATTAAAAAATGGTAAAATGTACTATATCGTAAAATATGCAATGCCTTTTGTCAGAAAGTCTAAAGAAGTTGTAATCAGCTCTGATATAAATGTTGAAAACGGTAAAATCGTTTTAGCTAATACAAATTTTGTAAGAAATAATTCATTAATGGATATTGATAAATTCTCAAGTATCTTAAATTATATCAATCCACTTGATTTTTCTGCAAAAATATTAGAAAATAAAGATGCAAATTTTAGCATTAAAAATGTTAAAATAACAGATCAAAAAATAAATATTGACGGAATAATAACAGTTCTTAAAGATAAGGAATAATATTATGCGTAAAAATGAAAGAGTTTTTTTAAGTGTAACTGCAGTAATAATGGTAGCTGTATGTTGTATTTTAGGATTAAGAATGTTGTATCACAGTGATGAAAACGTATCTGGCCCTTTGACGCCTATTCCTGAAACTAAAATTCCTGATGAAAAAACTGAAGCTCCAAAAGTTGCAAAACCTGTTGAAAAAGTATATGTAAATGTATTTTTCATAGGTCAAAATTCAAATAAAGAAGAAGTCTATAGAGCTGTTAATCGTGAATATGATAAAGATATCGATGGATCAAAATTAAAATTTGCTATAAATGCTTTAGTTTCAGGGCCTACAGCTTATGAAAAATCTAAGGGTGTATATTCAGAAGTTCCTGCTGGAACTAGGATTATCGCAATTAATGAAGCCCCTGATAAGGTTATAATTAATCTCAATTCTGCATTTGAAAATGGTGGGGGAACTGATAGTTTGTATAAAAGATTAAATCAATTAATAAAAACAGCAAAAAGAAATACAAACAAACCGGTTTATCTTTATATTGAAGGTAATAAAGCAGAAGTGATTGGCGGAGAAGGGATTATGATTACTCAGCCGTTGAATGAAAATTCTTTGGATGGTTAAAATATAATGGCAGAAAAAGATTTAGATTATTACCTTAATTTAGATTGGACATTAATTGAAGGAATTGATAAAGATTTTGATGGAAATCCTTATCATTATATTGAGATAAAAGAGATCCCAAGTTTTTTGTTTTGTGCAAAAACAGCAGAAAAAGCTCGAGAAAGATACAAGCAGCAGTTAAAATGGACTTTGCAGGTTATGTTAGAAAGAGGAGAACATATTGTAGAACCTGGTGAAGATGATGATGAAATTGATTGGGAAAGTATTTGTCCTTAATTAATAATTGAAAAATTTATCTTCATCTGTTATAATAAGTATAATATTTATGAGTTATTATGGAGTTGTTGTTATGAAAAATGCATTTACTTTAGCTGAGGTGTTAGTTACTATTGGAATATTAGGTGTTGTTGCAGCTATGACTATGCCTACATTGATAGGAAAACAAAGGAATAAGGCATTGGAAGCTCAATTTAAGAAAGCTCATTCTTTGGTAGCACAGGTAATAACTCAAATGAGCAGTGAAAATATCGATATTGCTAAAATCTATTGTTATAATTATAGAGATAGAGATGAGCGTGTATTTATAAAAGACTTTGCAAAATATGTAAAAGTAGTAAAAAGTGAATATGGTAGTACAGCTGATTTAACTAAATTAGGTTATGAAAATTCTAAATTCTATCAATCAGCTCCTGGACATGAACTATTTAACGCAGATTCACATGATAACGGTGCAATAATTTTAAGTAATGGTATGATGGTCGCATCTAGTGGATGTTGGTGGACTGATGGTGGTGTCGGATTAGACTTTGTTGTGGATACAAATGGGACAAAAGGCCCAAATAAATTTGGGTATGATCTTTTTTATTTTCAGTTGGATAAAAATAATAAGTTACATCCTGATGCTGGCGATTATTTATTTGCAACAACTGATGATCAAAAGTTAGCTTGTTGTAATTTTAAATCTGCGAATACCTGTAAAGTGCCTCAAGATACTGGTGTATCTTGTGCACAATATGCTTTAACTGACACTTGGCCTCATGATGACGGGAAAAGATATTGGGATATGCTTCCTTAGTTTTTATAAACTTCAGCATATTTAGGGTTAACTGCCAACCATTTGAATGTTTGTTCATCAGTTTCAGGGATATCAATTACGAATGTTCCACCGTAACGTCCGCGAGAAAATGCTAGATAACCTTCTTTTGCTAAGTTATGGAAAGCTTTTCTTATTGTATTTGGACTTAGGTCAAGTTGTTGTGATAATTCAATGATTGAAGGTAATTTTTGCCCAATTTCATAATTTTCTGCAATCATTTTCTTTATATGATTTTGTGTTTTTTCGTAGTAATAAAATGCAGTTTCTGCAGCCGGTGCAAATATTGATGTTTCTTTTTTCATTGGAATATTTTTATCGTTTGGCATTTTTATTACAGTTGTTCCGTAACGCCCCCTTCTAGCTAAGAGGATTCCATTATTAATTAAACTTTTTAAGGCGTCGTGTATAGTTTTTATGCTTACTGATAGTTCTTTTGAAAGTTCTGAGTGAGCAGGAATTTTATCTCCGACCTTTAAATTTTTTATAATGTAATTTTTTAAATCATCTTCTACTTTTTTAACAAGTGTATTATTTTCATCAAATGAATTTTGAACTGTAAAATCTAAAGATTTGATTATCCAACCTGTTTCATTTGATTTTTTGAATTTGTGTTCAAGAACATTTATAGTACCGAGATATTCTAGAGCAAGTCTAGTGGTATTTGATGAACAACCAATCTGTGAAGATATTTGTCTAGATGATGGTAAAAATTGTCCTATTGAATATTTTTTTTCTAAAATATAATTTTTTATAGCATTAATTGCAAGTTCTCTTTTAGATGTTAGTTTTCTAATACAGATATCTGTATTGTTTCTATCTCGAATTATTGTTCCTATGCATTGTTTTGATTCGACATATCCCATATCTTCAATGTATCTTAGTGAATTTTGAATGGTTCCAATACTTACACCTAACATATATGCAAGTTCTGGTTTTGATGGTAATAGTGTATTTGGTTTTACTGATTTATCACTGTCAATCCAATGCATAAGCCATTTAGCAATCGCAATAGCTTTTGATTCTTCTATATTCTTCAAGTCAGGTAATGTAAAATTTATTTCACTAATTTTAATTTGTTTTAATTTTGATTTTTGTGGAAGAATATATTTGATGTTTTCCATACACACATACCTCATTGCTAATAGTACACTATTTGTAAAAAAACATCAAATATTTTTATTTTTTCAGCT
>ENA-OOXT01000930-OOXT01000930.1-human-gut-metagenome-genome-assembly--contig:-NODE-930-length-20648-cov-6.621133_pt1 | contig 20648 bp, 10 predicted proteins | sample MGYA00241590_ERZ501349 | MGnify/ENA primary metagenome ERZ501349 (study PRJEB25962, sample SAMEA2042838) | human gut metagenome | biome: human gut; feature: human-associated habitat; material: faeces...
AAATTTCTCTCTCATAAGCACACCTCCACTTCTTTAGCTTCATTATATTGGAAAGTAGGGGAAAGGACAAATCTGCAAAAAGGGACAAAAAATAAGCGTACCACTATTTCTAATGATACGCTTATCGTATTTAACTGTTAATCAAGGTCTATGAATACCCTTACAGTGGTATCTCTCCACTGATTTTTCCTTACATACTGTCCGTTAGCCTTTCGATAGGCTGCTGCCTGCTCGAAACTAAGCGGCAATTCAAAGGAAAGAGAACTCCTACCTATTTGCAATAGCAGCCTGAGCAGCAGCAAGACGAGCGATCGGAACACGGAACGGTGAGCAAGATACATAGTCGAGGCCGATCTTGTGGCAGAACTCAACAGAAGACGGGTCGCCGCCGTGCTCACCGCAGATACCGCAGTGAAGTGACGGACGGGTAGCTTTACCGTTCTTAACAGCCATTTCCATGAGCTGGCCTACGCCGACCTGGTCAAGCTTAGCAAACGGATCGCTCTCGAATATCTTCTTGTCATAGTAAGCACCGAGGAACTTACCTGCATCGTCACGGCTGAAGCCGTAAGTCATCTGAGTAAGGTCGTTGGTACCGAAGCAGAAGAACTCAGCTTCCTTAGCGATGTCGCCTGCGGTAAGAGCCGCACGCGGAATCTCTATCATGGTACCTACTTCATACTTCATATCGGAGCCGGCAGCTGCAATTTCTGCATCTGCAGTCTCAACAACGATGTCCTTAACATATTTAAGCTCTTTAACGTCGCATGAAAGCGGAATCATAATTTCGGGAGCAACAGTCCAGTCCGGATGAGCCTTCTGAACGTTGATAGCGGCGCGGATAACAGCCTTAGTCTGCATCTTTGCGATTTCCGGATAGGTTACTGCAAGACGAAGTCCGCGGTGACCCATCATCGGGTTAAACTCGTGAAGAGAAGCGATGATAGCCTTAATCTGCTCAACGGTCTTGCCCTGAGCGTCTGCAAGCTTCTTGATGTCAGCTTCTTCGGTGGGAACGAACTCATGAAGAGGCGGATCGAGGAAACGGATTGTTACCGGGCAGCCCTCAAGTGCTTCATAGAGCTTTTCAAAGTCGCTCTGCTGATAAGGAAGAATCTTATCAAGAGCAGCTTCTCTCTCTTCAACGGTGTCGGAGCAGATCATCTCTCTGAATGCGGCAATTCTGTCCTCTTCAAAGAACATATGCTCTGTACGGCAAAGGCCGATGCCCTCAGCGCCGAGTTCTCTTGCCTTCTTAGCGTCAGCCGGAGTATCTGCATTGGTACGAACCTTGAGGGTTCTGTACTTATCAGCCCAGCCCATTATTCTGCCGAATGTGCCAGCTATGGTAGCGTCAACAGTCGGGATAATGCCCTCATAGATGTTGCCGGTAGAACCGTCTATTGAAATGTAGTCGCCCTCGTGGAATTCCTTGCCTGCGAGAGTGAACTTCTTATTTTCTTCGTCCATATCGATAGCTGTGCAGCCCGATACGCAGCAAGTACCCATACCGCGTGCAACAACGGCAGCGTGTGAAGTCATACCGCCGCGAACGGTGAGAATACCCTGAGAAGCCTTCATACCGGTGATGTCCTCGGGAGAGGTCTCAAGACGAACAAGAACAACCTTTTCGCCTCTCTCGTTCCACTCCTCTGCATCCTCTGCGGTGAATACTATCTTACCGCAAGCAGCGCCGGGAGAAGCACCGAGACCCTTGCCGAGCGGAGTAGCTGCTTTAAGAGCTGCTGCGTCAAACTGCGGGTGAAGAAGAGTATCAAGGTTACGCGGGTCGATCATAGCTACCGCTTCTTCCTCGGTTCTCATACCCTCGTCAACGAGGTCGCAGGCAATCTGAAGAGCTGCCTGAGCTGTTCTCTTACCGTTTCTGGTCTGAAGCATATAAAGCTTGCCGTGCTCAACGGTGAACTCCATATCCTGCATATCTCTGTAATGATCCTCAAGGGTCTTGCAAACATTTTTAAACTCTGCAAATGCCTCGGGGAACTTCTGCTCCATCTCTGTGATGTGCATGGGAGTACGAACGCCTGCAACAACGTCCTCGCCCTGAGCGTTTGTAAGGAACTCACCGAAGAGGCCCTTAGCGCCGGTAGCCGGGTCACGTGTGAATGCAACGCCTGTGCCGCAATCATCGCCCATGTTGCCGAATGCCATTGACTGTACGTTAACTGCGGTACCCCATGAATACGGGATGTCGTTATCACGGCGATAAACGTTTGCACGGGGGTTGTCCCATGAACGGAAAACAGCCTTGATAGCGCCCATGAGCTGATCCTTGGGATCGCTCGGGAAATCCTCGCCTATTTTAGCCTTATACTCATCCTTGAACTGCATAGCGAGCTTTTTAAGGTCGTCGGCGTCAAGCTCTACGTCCTGAGTTACGCCCTTTTCCTTTTTCATAGCGTCTATAAGCTGCTCAAAATATTTCTTGCCGACTTCCATAACAACGTCGGAATACATCTGAATAAATCTTCTGTAGCAGTCCCAAGCCCATCTCGGATTGCCTGACATTTCGGAAATTGTGTTAACAACCTCCTCGTTAAGGCCGAGGTTAAGGATTGTGTCCATCATACCGGGCATTGAAGCGCGCGCACCGGAACGAACCGATACGAGAAGCGGATTTTTCTTATCGCCGAACTTTTTACCGGTGATGCCTTCCATCTTTACGATGTACTCGTTTATTTCAGCCATGATCTCGGGATTGATCTCGCGGCCGTCCTCATAATACTGAGTACAAGCTTCTGTTGTGATAGTGAAGCCCTGCGGTACCGGAAGACCGATGTTGGTCATTTCGGCAAGGTTTGCGCCTTTACCGCCGAGGAGCTCACGCATGTTAGCATTACCCTCTGAAAAAAGGTAGCAATACTTTTTTGCCATTGAGAATACCTCCAATTATAAATTACAGTGTTAATGGCTGCCCTCGCTTTAAAGCTATGGGCATTATAAACCGCTTGATATTATAACAGAAAAAATACGGCATTTCCATAGTTTTTGCGAATTTTTTGTATTTCGGCGAAATAAATTAAGCACAAAATATAATTTTGAGCATTTTAGGGGAAAATATGCAAGTTTTACGCCGTTTTTTGCGAGTAACAACTGTGCAAATCAAAAAGGAGCCGTAAAAATTACAGCTCCTTTCGGAAATGAAATTATACAAGACCCGTGTACATCTTTAAGATGTACTCCGCGTCAAAGGTCGAAATATCGCCGCTGCGGTTTGCGTCCGCAACATATTTAGCCGTGGGGGACAGCTCCTCCATACCGTTTACGTATCTTAAAGCAAGCCTTGAGTCAACGGGCGTTATGCTGCCGTCAAGGTCCACGTCGCCGAGCTTTGCCGTAAGCGGAGCCACGTAGTGAGTTCCCGCATTATAAACGAGAAACTGCGGATACTCCGCCCAAGTGTCAACGGTCGGCTGCGTTTTCGCCGTCATCGCCCGCACATAAAGGTCACAGCCGTTTTTGCGGTAATCAAACATCGCATGCCCGTAATTCTTTATAAACCAGGTGTTTTCGGGAAGCATACAGGTTGAGGCGTCGATAATGCCGTCCTCGGAAAGACGGTTGTGCCCGACGTCCCTCGCCTGAACGTAATCGTCGCCGAGAGTCGTTTTAAGACGGGCGCAGGTGGCACCGCCGCTTGTACGGTTTGTCTCTATAACTCCGTCGCTCGTGTAATCGGCGGTAGGCGTAAACGGCGCTATATAAAGATTGTAGTTCGAGAATATGCAAACAGAAGTGCCGTTTGCCTTGGCTCTCTGTAAAGTCGAAGAAATATTCGCCTGTATATCGTGTATCTCGTCGATTTTTCTCTCAAAGGTCGCCCAGTTGGCAGCTATCACAGAAGCCGAGACACCGCTTTGCTGCTGATTTTTCTCCATATACGCCTTCATTACGGCTTTTGCGTCATCATAGTATTCATCGGGTACAAACGCCCAAAGACTCGGCGTGTAGCCGAAGGCGGGAACAAGGCACTCGGTATAAATTCGGTCCTTATAGGTTCTGCCGCTGCCGTCGGGAAGCTCGGTCTCAAGGAAGCCCTCAAGCTTCGGCACCGCGAGCTGCAAAAGCTTTAAGGTGTCAAGCACCTTGCCGAGAGTGTCGGAATTCATACTCTGATTTATAAACGGGATAAGCTTATCTATGTCGACGGCTATCTCGCCCTTAAAGAGACAGCCCACCATATCAAGCCCCGTAAATGCGGAATTTAGCATGGTTATGTTTGAGACGTCGTCACAGCCGTAAAGCCCCAAATACGAAGCCAAAACCGCTCCGCCCATACTGTGACCGGCAATCGACACCTTGTCGACGTGCTTATCCGCCTTGATTTTTTGAACATACGTGTTTATGTCCGCTGCGAGCTCCTGCATAGATTTATGCCAAGTAAGACCGTAAACATAAACGTTGTCGGCACCGACTTCGTCGCAGCACGCGTCGACTATATCCTTATCAAAGACGTCTGCCCTTGTGACCTCGTCAAGTCCGTATTGCGATACCGGCTCGGTATATTGGTCTATAACGGTGACGTCGGGGTGCTTTGCCGTGCCGTCTGGATTGCACGAAACCGGCTCGAAAAGATTGTTTGCTATTTCCACTATTCCCGTGCAAAACGTTTCATAATCTCCCTTTAGGAACGCGCCGAGCGGAGCTATGGCGTTTTTCGCCATTTCAACTATTGCGTCCTGCGACGGCCCCCAAACCTGATTTCCGTCGCCGTCCACCAGCGTATATTCGCTGAAGCCAGCTATTATCAGGATAGGCGTAACCTTATCCTTGGGCTCTGCGGCTGCCGCGGGAACAAAGCAAAGAACTGTCATGGTCAGTGCCAAAAGCACACTGACAAACTTTTTCATCCTGTTTTTTGACATAATTATTCTCCCCCTGCTTTAAACAATTAAGTAGATATTACCATAATTATATCATTTTTGCAATATTTTTTATACAATCAGCTCATAAAGTCCGTCTCGACCCTTTTAATTGACGTTTCGGGCGAATATGTCCATTTATCTATGTGACCGTCACTTATAAAATAATCCGCCGCCGGACTTTTGCCGTCACCGGTAAAATAGTCCACGATAATAAGCTTTATTTTCATCCTTTCGGGATTTATGCTTTTTATGTAAACCGCGGCACTGTCGCCTGCGCGCGGCCCTAAGGCGCATTCGGCAAGCCCTGCAAGATTGGGCGCAAGCTCCACGAATATACCGTAATCCTCCACAGAGCGTATTACTCCGGGCACGGTTTCTCCGGGTGCGAATTTTGAAGCGTTTTCCTCCCAAGTGCCGAGCAGCTCCTTTTGCGACAAGGTGATTCTGCCGTTTTCGTCTATCGATTTCACAACTGCCTTTATATCCTGATTAACCGAAAAACGGACACACGGATGAGGTATGCGCGACACCGAGATACCGTCTATCGGCATAAGTGCCGAAATGCCTGCGCCTATGTCGCAAAACGCGCCGAACGGCTCAAGGTGCGTCACGCGCGCGTCAATTATATCGCCCGGAATGAGTCTTGAAGTATAATTTGCCGCGCACTCCTCTTGGAGCTTGCGGCGGCTGAGCAGAGCGAATGTCTCGCCCCTTTCATTCTCGGAAAATCCAGTTATCACAAAGTCAACGGGCTTATTAACGCGCGATATTATGGCTATGTCGCGAACCGTGTTATCTTCAATCCCCATAGCGCATTCCTTGCGCGGCATAAATCCCTTCATACACCTTAAATCCACATCGAGATTGTGTCCGCGGTCACAGAGAACCGCGCGCGCCTCAAGCGATTCTCCCGACAAAAAGGCGTTTTTGAGCTCCGCCGGGCTTGAAAGTCTTTTTTCGACGGCTTCGATGTCTGGGCGTGCACCCTCGGGGTAATATTTTTTCATAATTCTCACCTGCTTTGTTTACACTATGCCTGCCGCTTTATAAACACCGTGTCCCTTATGGCAGGTACAACACTATATGTATATGCGGCAGCTCTTCGGTTGAGAATTAACGCGCGATTTTATTTTAGCCCGGCAAGCCTCCGGTTTTGCCGCGACGCAGAACGAAGCGAGCGCTCAAAACCGTAATAAACAAAGTCCGCAAAATGCAAAAGTGCCGCAAACACGAGGTTTGCGACACTTTTTTACACCATATTCAAATATCACTTTTTAGCCTGCTTTGAGTACTTCTTGAGATATATAAATCTCATAAGTCTTGTCTCAATGGGGTTTATGGGCTTGCCTGCCTCAAACAGTCTTGCGCCGACTGCGGTCTTGCAGCCCTTATCCATTACCATTTCAACCGCTGTGGCATCATATTCGCTGCCCGATACGCAAAGCGCGCCGTTGTTGTTAAGAAGAACGCCGTTTCTTCCCTTAAGAGCCTTTACGACCTTCTTAGCGGTCTTTTTGGTGCTGTTGGGATTAAATGTTACCGAGCGAACAGTTGCGCCGACAAGCTGTGCAAAATCGTCAAGAAGCGGCTTAATTGTTTTGCCCGACTTAGACATTGCGACTTCCGCCGGTGTTTTGGTGTGCATAATGAAGTTTACGTCCTTGCGCTTTTTGTAGATGGCTCTGTGCATTTCAGCCGAAGCCGGATAATCATTGCCTGCTACAAGCTCACCCGTTTTAATATCTATTCTGACTATCGAGCCGTCGCCGTCTACGGCACTTATATTAAACACGCTGCCGTCACGTTCGCTGTTGCACGGCTCAAATACCGGAGCCTCCTTGGCACTCGAGTCAAAGAGAGAGCCGATATACTCGGCTACGTCGCCTAAGGTCTCGGCTACCTTACCGGTGATGAGACGGTATCTGTTTTTAACGGTAGTTTCGCAGATCTTTTCGAGCTCTGCCGCCACCTTAAACGCCTCGTCGTAATCCTTACCCATGCAAAGAGCACCGTGGTGAGCCATAATTACGGCCTTGGAGTCCGAGCGCTTTATAGCCTCGACAACGCCCTTGCGAAGCTTGCCGGTTCCGGGAAGTCCGTATGCCGCAATCGGGACATTATCGCCGACTATTTCGGCCGACGCGGGCTCAACCTCGTTTATATCCATACCGAGCGCACTTATGACGGACGCCTGCATCTGATGCGTGTGAATTACGAAATTAACCTCGGGGCGAAGACGATATGCCTCGGCATGAATGCCCTTTTCGGAGGACGGCTTAATGTCACCCTCATAGCTGCAATCGTCGATATTAACAACTACTATTTCGTCGGGAGTAAGAGTCTCATAGGGACGTCCGCTCGGAGTAATAACGAATTTCTTATCGTCTACTCTGCATGAAATATTACCCCATGTTCTCGCGATAAGGCCGTATTCAACAACCTCTATACCGGCTTTAATGACGAGCTGTTTTGCTTCCATTATATCCATTGTATTCACCTCTTCGTTATTTATAACAAAGCGGGACAGACGGAAAACCCGTCCGCCCCGTTTTCTTGGGATTAAATTCAGTCAGCCTTAACAGCGACGTTTTCAAATACTCTGTCGAAGCAAGCAAGAGCCTGGTCGATCATCTTAGGAGTATAAGCGGCTGAAGTATAAAGACGGCTGCCTGCGAGAGTTACAAGACCCTCTGCCATGTAAGCTGCGCCCATATGCTCCATTTCCTTCTGTCTTATGCTGGTCTCGCCGAGAATTGCCGGGATTTCCCACGGTTTCTTCCAGTTAATCTGATAGTGCATTGTGCCGACTGTCTCAAGGTGGCAGATAGAGCCGGTGTTCCAAACTACGAAGGGAAGGCCGTGCTTCTTAACGAGCTCTTTAAGACCCGCGCAAATTCTGTCGCCCATCTGACCTGCCTTCTGGCAAGCGTTTGTTCTTTCAATTTCTTCAAGAGTGAAGTAACCTGCGCAGCATGAAAGCGGGTTAGCGGTCATTGTGCCGCCGACAAGAGCCTTGTGGATCTTCTTACCGCTCGAATCAAGGCCTGCACCGAGATACTTCATGTACTCTCTCTTACCGCCGATGCCGCCTGCACCCGGATAACCGCCTGCAATAACTTTACCGAATATGGTAAGGTCGGGCGATACGCCGAAGTAACCTTGAGCACCTGCCATACCGATACGGAAGCCTGTAACAACCTCATCGAATACGAGGAGTGCGCCGTATTTGCGGCAAAGACGCTCAACGCCTTTAACATACTCAACAGTGATGGGGGTAGTACCGCTCTCGGGGCCTACCGGCTCCATATAAACGGCTGCTGTGCCGCCGCGGAACTGGTTGAGTCTGAGCTTTCTCTCAAGCTCGTCAAGATCGTTCGGAGTAGTCTCCTGAATGAACATAAAGCAGTTGAGCGGAACACCGTGAGCCTGTGTGAACTTGGTGCCGTTTACGCGGATACCGTAAGCCATCTGATCTGACCAGCCGTGGTAAGCGCCGCCCATCTTTATGATGTTCTTATGCTTTGTAGCAAGTCTCGCGATACGAGCCGCACCCATGCAAGCCTCGGTGCCCGAGCCCATCATACGGAACATATCAACGGTTTCAACGCTGTCTGAAATCTTTTTGGCGAGCTTGTATTCAAACTCGTGGAAAAGTCCGGTTGAGGGACCGCAAGTATTAAGGAGGTCGATGACCTGCTCACGAACAGCTTTCGGGTTGGAGCCGAGAACAGTCGGGCCGCCTGCCTGAAGGAAGTCAAAATACTTGTTGCCGTCAACGTCATAGAGATATGCACCCTCTGCCTTTGTGAAAACAAGCGGGAAGGGATAGTTGAAAGCAAGGTTATGCTGAACGCCGCCGGGGATTATCTGGCGAGCTTCCTCAATCTGTGCTTTTGATTTGAGGCACTTTTTGTTGTAATACTCATCCTCGTATTTTTTAAGAGCCTCCGGCTTGATGGTGTAAATCGGCTTTTTAATAAGCTCATCAAGCTCTTTGTTGACTGCAACAGCGTCATTGTACTCCGAAATTGCAAATCTTGTGTCCATATCGTGACCTCCGTTTAATAAAATTAACGAAACGGTGCTGCGTAAAAGCGGCGCACCATAGATAACCACGTGTAGTGAATTACCGTTCACTTGTAATTATAGCACAAAAAAGACTCTTGTCAACGCAAAAATACGACGCGGCAAACAAATCGAACTCAAAATCGCGGACGTTTAGATGTTTTTTAACTATTATTTGAATTTGTTAAACTAAACAGCTGCGAATTTGAAAAAATGACGAATACATCTGTGGGTTGTAAATGAGCAACTACACAATATATTGATGATTACTCCGTCAAAATAAATAATCAATGTGTTAATTATTCGTCAATCTGCCGAAATTTCGAATTTACGGCAAAAAGCGCGGAGTTTTTGCATAAATGTCTCTTTCGACTGCCGAATTTACATTGCAGCCGCTTTCAGGCTACATCAAATAGGGTGATTCCCCACGGTGTGGGGAAATGTCACGAAGTGATAAAGGGGATGGGCTCCCGTCAGGAGCTGGCTGTGAGCAACGCGAACAGACTGAGGGATTAAAAAACAAAATACTACCTATTTAAAACTCATACACCCCCAACAAAATCCCTCCGAGTTGCCTTCGGCAACCCACCTCCCTTTTCAAGGGAGGCAATGGCGCAGATGACTGAGGGATTGTTTAGGCTCCCTTGTAAAGGGTGATTCCCCACAGTGTGGGGAAATGTCGCGAAGCGACAAAGGGGACGGGCTCCCGTCAGGAGCTGGACGCGAGTCCACGAGCGTACCGAGGAATTAAAAAGTAATTTGCTTTCTATTTAAATTCCATATAACTCCGCAGAATCCCTCCGGCTTGCCTGCGGCAACCCACCTCCCTTTTCAAGGGAGGCAAAAAGCTTCCAAACTGCTTTGGCGAGGCTTGCTCTCTGCAAGGGAGGCTGAAAAGTAAAAAGACGAAAACGGAAGTGGAAAACGAATAGTGAAAAGGGCGGGCAGGCGTGTGTGGAAAGCTCCTTATACGGCACACAAAAAAGAATTGACATACAACGCTTCTGTCATACTCTTCCTCTTTATCTCTCACATGACCACAGAAAAGAATAGGCATACAACGCTTCTGTCATACTCTTCCTCTTCCTCTTTATCTCTCATATGACACACAAAAAAAAATAGGCGACAACACCTAAATTAAGTACAAAAACAGAATAGGCACACGATATCAAAATGCGGTACAGAAACGGAATGGTGCACAAAATGCAAAACAGGGCACAAAAAAACAGAGCAAGGCGAACCTTGCTCTGCTTATGATTGTTAATAAATCGGATCGATTGCTACGTGAGCGTCAGATCTCAACCCAACCCGAGTCGCCGCCCTCTACGGGGCCGGTGCCTATGGAGATTGTGATGATATCATCAAGCTCGTATGCAGAAACATCGAAATCCGGTGTTTGATAAACCTGTTTCATTGAGATTTAATCTCCTTTCAAGATATAATAATAAAATTTAATGTCGGAACGGAATATTCAGTTTTGAACAGCCGAACCGATAGTAAAGTTTCGCTGTGGTTTCTTGGTAAAATTCAATTACTGAGCTTTCCAATTAGCAACAGCAGCATCATATCCTGAAGCAACTTTAGCAGTTACAGCTGCGGAATACCAAACATAATGATCGGCAGTACCGTCATTGTAGCATACATAAGCGATGCAGTCAATATCAGTTGCCTGAGAAGCATGAGAGATATTCTTGATGATTGCGCCGAAGTATGCATCGGAAGAAGCGCTTGCCTGACTTACATAGTCGGTAGAAGCAGCTTTCCAAGCTGACGGAAGTGCGGTGCCTTTTTCAACTGCTGTCTTAGCAGCATCTGCATCGGCAGCGCCTGTGTTGGCAGCAATGAAGCCAACGCTCTTAATTGTATTGCCGTTTGAGTTCATAGCAGCGAAGTCAGCAGCTGTGATAACCGAAGTAAGTCTGAACTGGAAGAGATCATCCGGAGCAGTTGTCTTATCGCCTGTGAACTTAACCTGAGTCTTATACTTAGCTACAGCAGGGTTTGCGACTCCGGGGTTATTGACCATTGCACTAGCAAGTTCTGTATTAACTTCGCCCTGGTCAAGGTTTGTCTGTGTTGCACCATCAGTTGTCTTAAAGTATTGGAGAGTTGATTTTGTAGCGAAATTGTTACAAACCATAACATCCAAAGTCTTAGTATTGTCAAGAACTGTAAATGTGAACTGAAGTTCAGCAGGAGTTCGGGTTCCCTTTTCCTGAGTAAGGGAGAATCCTTGTTTAGCAGTGTTACCTGTACCATCCTCATCCCAGTCTTTGTGTGAATCAGCGGCACCTGACCATACATAAGCCTTGTCAAATGCTGAAATATCCTGAGTTGTTCCAGCAATAAGCTTTTTCCAGTTAGCAGATGTGCTAGCCAAAGATGAAGCAGTACCATCCTTGTAGAACTTTGCAAAGTCGTTAAGACATGTATATGAGTTATCTACTGAATATGCAGAACTGTCATATAAGAACATGAGTTTAGCAACCGAAACATTCTGGCTAAAATCAGCAACATCCAAATAGAGTGTAAATGTTACCTTATCGCCATTCTGAACCTTTGTGATGTCTTTATCCGGCACAAGAACAAAGCCAAGTTTTTGTGTGCTGGAATCAAAAGCCGCAAAGGAGCATACTGTCAACGTGCTTAACACCAAAACCAAAGCAAGAACTACACTCAGTACTTTTTTGCTTGTCTTAAGCATATTCTATTTTCCTCCTAATAATATTTGTTGAAATTTAAAGCAGCTCTGCATGTAATGCAGCAAGTTCACGCTGTGTAGGAAGATCCTCAATAAATGAGTCCTGTGCTTCAATTTTACCTGCATCAGAAAGGTCTACCATTCCATCAACCTCCACATCAGCAGCCATATAAGTTGCCGTACCGGGTTCTATTTCCTCGATAAATGCATCTGAAGCCTCAATTGCACCTGAGTCAGAAAGGTCAATCAAGCCGTCGCCGTTAACATCGCCGAAGAATACGAAATAGTATGTCTCAACAACGTCACCGCTATCGTTAAGAAGCTCGATTTTTGCGCCTGTGCTCATCTGCCCCTGGTCGTTTTCAGTTACCTGAATTGAACCGGCGGGGGTCTGCAAAGCGTCAGCAATGGAATCACCGTTATCGGTTGCGACACCGTAAACGAAACCGTTGCCATCGGTGCAAGTTGAAACTCTGTCGATTATAACACCGTTAGCTTTTCCTGTTTCAGAGAGCTGAAGTTCCGGATCAGCTGCAGCAGCAGCCTTCATTACCGGGAAAGTAAGTTTCTGACCTGTGGTATAAACCGTTGAGGTTACATCAGAGGTCTTGTAGGAACCTACATAGAGTTTACCGCCGAGATTGGTCATTGATTTCTGATCGTTAAGCACACCGAAAGCGGCCGCAGTATCGGAAATGGCCTTAGAAGCGGTAAAGGTGAGGGTCGAAAGTACGACGCCGTTTGCCTTCTGAGCAACAGCTCCGCCGGCAGCCTGCGGTAATACGCCGACATAGACATAAGTCTTGCCGCCCGCAGCAGCATCATTTACGACCGTCTTTGTTGCATCGCCTGCACCGAACAGCGTTGAAGCGGTTGTGCCGCTTACAAACTTAACAGCACTGCTGTCATACTGAACAGGAACAGAAACCGTTGCAGCATAATAATCTGTGGTTAATTTTACGGTAACCCTGACTGTATCGCCTGCGCTATATGACGCCTTGTCAAACGATAAAGCGATAGTGCCGTTTTCTGCGACACCGGTATTATCATTTGCGAAAACGCCGACTGCAAGCACGCCAAGGAGCATAACTACAGATACAATAAGGCTAATAGCCTTTTTTGCCTTGGTCATTTTTTGCCTCCTTCTATTCTTAATCAATATTAAATATACACTTTTGAGAGCACAATGTCAATAATTTGTGAATAAAAATGGCACACCGAAAGAAAATATCCCTTACGCTATCACAAATAAAGTTATTTCCTCGCGGGCTTACAAGCTTTGTACCGTTTTTTCACAAAACTATTCCGCCGCACTTTTAAAGTATATGCTCTAATCTTTTTAAGAATATCCCATTACATACGCCCTTGTGGGGGAGATAACTCCCCCACCGGGTTTTAACTTAAGTAATTAAAGGAAATTACTTCTGAGCGATTGCAGTTCCGCCGTAAGCAGCGTCAACTACAAGGCCGTAGTTAGCGAGGTCAACCTTACCGGTAGCAAGGCCGCCTGCAGTCTTATAAGCGCCTGTGAGAGTAGCTCTGTTGTTGATTGCGAGGTCCATGTAGGAAGCATCGAATCCGTCAACAACACCGTCGCCGTTTACATCGCCGTAGATAACGACTGTGTAGATAGCAACCGGAGCACCGCTCGACTTGAGGCTGAGTGTTGCGGTAGCGCCTGTACCATAAAGGCCAGCAGCGTTAGCGGCAACATTAAGAGTTGTAGCCGAAGAATCCTTAGCCGTTACTCTTGCGAGTACGTCGTCGGCAGTAGCAAGCGAACCGGGTGTTACGCCGGTGATGAGAGAAGTGTTCTCTGTTACGGAAACGCCCTCACTTGAACCCGCTGTGGTGGGAACTGCTACGTACTTGCATACGAACGGAGCCATAGCATTCTTGAGGTTTGTGACAACAGCGTCAATCTGAGCTGCTACAACGTTTGAATAGAAGCGGTCATTTGCAGCATAGTTTTCAGCGGAGCCGCTGTAAAGGTTTGCTGTGTTGCCCTTCTCATCGGTGTACTCATAGCCGAGTACGGAAACGAGCTTAGCATAAGCTTCGGTCTTTGAAAGGCCGTCAGCCTTAGAAGCGTCAAATGTATATGCACTGTTGTCAGTGAATATTGACTTAGCCTGAGCGATAACTGCCTCAAGCTCGGTGTAAGCACCTGCCTCGAGAGCAGAAGCCGATTTCGGCATAAGAGCGCGCTGAGCGATTTCAAGCTCATACTTAACATCGAATACCTCGGACTGAAGAGCCTCAGCGTTGGCATTTAATGCCTCGGCAGCTGCAAGAGCCTTGGTGTATCTTGCATAAGAGCCTGCTGTGTAATCAGCCTCTTTGTAGCCCTGAGCCTTAGCCGCAGCAATTTCTTTAGCAAGGAACTGCTTTTCGGTTTTAACCGCAGCGCTCTTCAGGAAGCTTGCATACCAAGCAATGTTCTTAGCGCTGTTAAGGACTTCAAGCTCTGAATAACTGGGAGCCTTGTAAGCCTTTACGGCATCCATATAAGCGTTCTGAGCTTCGGTTGAAGGAGCCTTCATGGAAGCTACGATAGCACTCTTATATGTAGCGTTTGCCTTGTTGGCAATAGCAGTAATTTCAGCCTCTGAAAGTGAGCTGCCGTCAATGTACTTTTCGGGAGCTACGGGGCCCTTGTAAGCGTCAATGATAGCGTTGCCGGCTTTCATTGCCTTTTCGTAAGCCCAATAAGCATAGAGGTCGAAGTTCTGATAGTTGATGTCGCCGGCAGCCTTAAGAGCAGCCTCAATGGGAGCCGGTGTAACGGTTGCTGAACCGCTTGAAGGTGTTGTGCTTGCTGTATCAAGAGCCTTAACGGCGGTTTCAAGAGCGGTTATGGCTGCAGTGAGATTGTCGTCACTGTAATTGCCGAGGTTAGCCTTCTTGAACGGGCCGTAAACAAGCTTAGCGGCAGCGGTAAGAGCTGTCCAGTAAGTTTTCCAAGCCTCTGCCGGATACTTAGAAGAATCACGGTTAGCCTTGAACTCGCTGTCAACGGCCTTCTTAATATTGGTGCCGTTGTAATAGTAGAGTGTGCCGAGAGGAGCAGACATATCAAGTGTCTTATGCTTTTTCTTGTATGCACCGTAAACTGTTACATTGTGATTACCGAGAGCAAATGAAGAACCTGAAGGAATAGCCTCTACATCTGCATCCGATTTCACTCTTATGGGATTAACGGTAGCAGTACCTCCATCCGCGGTGATGTTCTGATTTACAAGTGATTCCGCTTGACCCGATGACTCAAAGATGCTCGAATCAAAGCCGGAAATAGAACCCTTGGTGAACTTGCAATCAGTATCTCTTGTATTGGTCCAAATTACGTTAATGTTTGAAACTGTAGAAGTAAAGCTTGATACATTTGTTACAAGATAATCCGTGGTGGTTTCACCCTTCATTTTAACATATGTATAAAGCAAGTCTGCAGCTGTTTGCTCTCCTGAAGCCCAAGCCGTGCCTACATCTGTAGTATCGTTGGAGGCATACTCAAAGGTAGTTGAAGTAATGTCGCCGTCGTAAGCAGTACCGTCCTTGAAGGTGAAGCTGTAAACAGCGGTTACCTTTACAAGGCTGTCTGTGGGAACTGCCGCGTTAAGAGTAACATCGGTGCTCTCATACGGTGAAAGTTTCTTTTCGCCGCTTTTGAGCATTTCTTCGCCGTTAACGGTAACAGACTTAAGAGTGAGCACGTAAGGATGATCATATGTATCGCCGTGCTTTAAGAGCATACCTGCAGATGCGTTTGTTACCTTAAGAGTAGTATTCATCTGGCCGTTTGTAAGCTGTACATAGTTAAGTGTACCCTTATCTATTGTAAGCTTAGGCTCAGCATAGGACTGAGCGTTAGTAGTCCAGCCGAGGAAGAAGTTTACGAACGGAAGAGCTACGTCAAGAAGACCGCCTGATTTAACGGCATAGGCAATACCTAAAATCAATTTCTCTGCGAGGTCTGCAATAGCGTCCTTCTGAAGAATAGCGTCAATTGAATTGTAAGAATCGGCGATAAGAGCGGTGTTGCCGCATACCTTACCGAGAACCTTGTTAAGGAGTTCTCTTACGATTCTGAATACTGCGGGATACATAGCCTCGGTTCTGAGAGTGCTGTTAGCAGGAATATTGAATATGCCCGTAACGCTGTTTGTACCGAGGAGCTTGCTTACGTCAAGGTTGAGAAGTCTGTCGATAATGTCTTCTCTGAGAACAGTCTCAAGGAAGGTCTTACCGTCAGTAGCGGTTTCGTTGATTATCTTCTCAACAGGAAGAACGTCGCGGATAATCTTGTCGAGCTTAACCCACGGATCCTGTGCGGTAGCAAGGTCGAGGTCAAGGTCGCCGGTGTTGATAAGCTTCTGGAACTTCCAGCACCACTCGTTGTCAGAGGTGAGAGCCCAGTCGATTATCCAGTCAATGGTCTTTTCCCAAGCGCGTGTGTTCTTTTCGAAGTCCGCAAGCTTATAAGTCTTGGAGGCTTCAAATTGGTAGCCGCCAGCCTTATCGGAGCCGAGGTCGGCAAGCTTGGAGAGATACTTCATACCGATGTCGGTGCCCATGGTAAAGATAACATCGAGCCAATAGCCGCTGTCCTTACCCTTTACGAGGGTCTTCGAGTTGTAATCGGCATAAATAAGTGCGTCATAGTTGTAAGTCGGAACGAACTGAGTTGCAAGCTCACGAATTACGCAAGCGAGAAGAGCGGTTACGTTCTGTCCCTTGAGCTCGGCAGCCGACGGGAGAATTATCTGAGGCATAAGAGCCTTAACGCCGATTGCGCCGAGAGCGGTAACAACATCCTGATTGGAAGCGGACTTATCTACAACTGTGTCATAGTAGCCTGCATAAACAGTCTCATAGCCGGTACCGAAGAGATACTCGGGGTTATAAGCTGCTACATACTGAAGAGCCTTGCGAAGATTGGGAATGAGCTTTGTATTATCGCCCTTTGTCCAATTGATTGCAGCCTTTGCAGTATCCGAAAGCATTGTGTCGATTGCCTTGCCGACAAAATCGTTGAGCGCCGCAAGAACGGTGGTATAACCCGCTGCCGAAGCAGTAACGGAGCCGTTGTTTGCAGCTGTGGGCATAAACTCGTCAACGAAATCACCGGAGATGGTGTAGTTCCAGTTAATGAGCTTAGCGAACGAATTAGCGGTGGACATATCAAACTTGAGCCAGGTCTCTGTGAGACCGTCTTTGCTGACAAGGCGATAATAGCCGTTGCCGTCGGAGCCTATTGTGAAGTCCGACCACTCCCAGTTGTATGTGCCGGCAGCCTTAGAATAGAATGCCTTTACATCTGACGGAAGCTTAGCGAGAACAGCGGTGGCCTCTGAAGCCTTGCCGCCGAAGAGCTCGGTCTTTTCAGCGCCGAACCACTGTGCAAGAAGCATCTTAACCGAGCCGTTGAGAACAACGGGAGCAAGATCCTTAAATACATAGGGAGCTATCTGATAGAGAGCCGAAACAAAAGTATTGCTGTCAAGATTGAAGATTTCCGAAACCTTATCGCTTGTGGCAAGTGAGGGAAGGAAGTAGCTGTCCTTAACGTAATATTTTACGTTTTCGCCGGCAGCGTTAGCGTAAACATAAACGCCTGTGCCGTTGCCTTCCATATCGGTTTCTTCGGTCTTGTAATATTTCTCATCCTGAGAAACATATGTCTTCTTGGCGGTATCATATTCAAATACCTCGATGTAAGCGCCCTTAGAGTCTGAGCCCTTAACATAATAATCACGAAGGCCTGCTTCAGCGCTTGTCGGAAGAGCAATGTGATTGCTTATGCAGTTGCCGGAAGCGTCTTCTTTATAAGAAGTATAGCTCTGCGGCTTAGACATAGCGTTGATGAGGACATTCTTGACAAGAGTGTCGGGATTTGCGGTTGTTGTTGAATAAGTGTTGATGAGCGTCATGTCATCGTCAACTCTTGCGAACACCGGATAAAAGAGGCCTTTTAACATACCCGGAAGATCCGAGAGGTACTTATTAACGCCGGAAATATCAACAAAGTTGCCGATAATGCCGACGTTGAGCTTGCCGTCGTTGATAACCTTTTTAACAAGATCTGCGTTGTCGTTAAGAAGGGTTGCAATACCGTTGACTATGTCGAGCTGAGCGTTCTTTTCTCTTGTCATGCCCGACTTCCAGTTTTTAAGGTCAGCGTCTTTAACTATGCCGAGCAAGCCTTTGACAAGCTTAACAAGTCCGTTGTTAAGAAGAGCCTGTGCGCTGTCGATGGTTCCGCAAAGAGCATTAACCGAGCGAAGGTCGATAACAAGGCGCAAACCTGCAGTATTAATAACTTCGCCCATGTTTATGTTCGCGGCAGCGAGGGTAACATCAAGGAAGTCGAATACAACCGACATTCTCTCTTCGGTAGAGAGTCTTGTTACCGCGCCGTCCGGGCTGTATGCGTCAAGAGCGGTAAGCTCTTCGCCGCTACGATAATTGGTCTTAGCAGCAAACGCCATTACGGACATAGTTGAGAAAATCATGACAACTGCCAAGATGACACTTAACAATTTGGTAGATTTTTTCATACGTGTTTTTTCCTCCTAAAAAGATTTACATTAAAACCATGTATGCGTACCCGATTTTTTCTGCGGGCGGCACTCCCCGCAACAATTCCTCGCACAAAATCCGCTGTACTTCTGACCGCTCTTTGATTTACAAGAAAGCAAACCGATTTCGGCACGTTAACTCGGTCGGTTTCCACCGTTTCCACTTCCGTAAAAATGAATCGGTGGAAAACTGATGATACACACCCGAGCATATTACCGTAGGATGTGTATCAAAACGGGATGGAAACTGCACGGTAAATCAGCCGTGCGGCAGCGCTCCCTCAAAAAAGGGGGCACTTCGCCCTATTACACCATTCCTATGGTTAGTTAAAGTATAGGGTTTTAAACGAAAAAAGTCAATAAATTGTTCACACAAATTTGATGATTTTCTGTATTGAACAAATAGAATTGTTATTTTTGGGCAAAAGTGGCAAACAAAATTGGCAATGTTGTTGTAAAATTATGAACAAATTGTTAACGTTTTCGAGTTTTGAACTTTTTGACAAGTATTGAACACGGTTTTGAACATTTTTACGGTATTTTCGGGTAAAAACAGAGGGCTTTTAGGCTCCCTCAAATAGGGTGATTCCCCACAGTGTGGGGAAATGTCGCGGAGCGACAAAGGGGACTCTCTCCCGTCAGGAGCCGGCTGTGAGCAACGCGAACAGACTGATGGATTGTTCAGGCTCCCTTGTAAAGGGAGCTGGCTACGAACGAAGTGAGTAGACTGAGGGATTAAAGAGTAATTTGCTTTCTATTTAAATTCCATATAACCCTATGAAATCCCTCCGGCTTGCCTTAGAGGCCCACCTCCCTTTTCAAGGGAGGCAAAAAGCGGCTCTCGAGGCAAATACCCCGTGAACCGCTTTGCAAATGCAATGTTCTTTATTTGAACTCTTATTTAATTGTGAGATTTGCGCCGTACATTGCCGCCAAATCAAGGCTGCCGTCAAAGGTGTTGCCGTCCTCGGTATAACACTGCACGTGGTAAAGCCCGCCGTTGCAGACAAAATCCATAGTGAGCTGATATGCGGAATATATTTTCGGGTTTTTGTCGTCCGCCTTTTTGACCTCGACTACGTATGCGGTGGCTCCGCATTTTTCGAGAGTTACGGTACGCTGCTCAACGGTTACGCCCGTTACCGCGTCGCCTGCCTGCGACAAAATCTGATTCCACTGAGCGACGGTATTGTTTGCTTCCTTTTCGGCTGCGCTGTCATCAGTCGCCGCGCCGGAATACATAACCTGCGCGTCGAGCCCCTTGTATTTCTTTGAGGTGGCTATACCTGAATTGCCCACGGTCCAGCCGTTGGGATAAACCATTTTAAAATACTTTGTCTCGTGAAATACGCCGTCGGTTATCTGAGCGGGGAACGGAACGGCACCCGTTTTAATTTCGCCGTTTTCGTCCGTGACCTTTTTGCCGTCCTCGTCGGTGACATATATTTCAATCTCGCCGTTCTCATTGAGAACAGTGTTGCCCTCTTCGTCGGTAACAACCTCGTATGTGGCGTCCTTGGCATTTATAGTCGGCTTCTTTTTTCCGCATGAGGCAAAAACCGCCGATATTACGATTAAGGAAGCGCAGATAACTGCGATTATTTTTTTATCCATTTGAAATCCTCCGTTTTATACATAAACAGATTATAAATTCTTTGCCTCGGAATGTCAACTGGGGATGTTAAAAATGTCCGGAACGCAAAACCATATGCAAGCAGTTTTTTATTCGTCAGAGCTTACTCTTTCTCTTGGGCGGAGAGATTTATCCGGCCGTTTCTTGGTACACATTTGTGTATTTTATTCTTCATATTCATCTCATTTTGCATTTTTGTGCACCTCGTCTAAATTTTTTAGAGCCAAAATGGAGCCGGATATACTCTTAAAAATATACGTTATAACAATGAACTCACATATCAAAAATACTTAGTTGTGTTTCTTTTAATGACTCAACTTTTCTAATCGTTATTTTGTCATCTTCTTGAACTTGCCCACATAGAAGAGGTGACGAAGGATCATATTTGGCAGCGTTTGTTTCTACACTTTTTGAACTATAATTTGCATAGCAATATACACATCCGTTTTTGCATGTATTATAAGTACCTATTTCAACACTTTCAACACATCCACATTCTTTACGCTGATTTTTGTCTTTGCCAACATTGAGTTTACATCCGATAATTTTTTCAATTAGTTCTCTATCTATGCAACAATTATGAATTATACCACATTCATCCAAATCAATTTTTTCTGCACAACTTCCAATCTTAATATTATAATCTGCAGCTATCTTACTTAATTTCTCAGCAAATTCTCGTAGTTCATCATCATTTAATTCATTACTTGACAATCCATCCATATTTTTTTTATTTTTAGGATATATATCAACAAAACTAATCACGCATTTTTCCGTGTATCCACTTA
>ENA-OOXT01000943-OOXT01000943.1-human-gut-metagenome-genome-assembly--contig:-NODE-943-length-20455-cov-2.706667_pt1 | contig 20455 bp, 18 predicted proteins | sample MGYA00241590_ERZ501349 | MGnify/ENA primary metagenome ERZ501349 (study PRJEB25962, sample SAMEA2042838) | human gut metagenome | biome: human gut; feature: human-associated habitat; material: faeces...
ACGAATTGCTTCTTTCGTTCTGGCATCTGTCATCTTTCTTATGTTCCTTTATTTTACGATTTCTGAAAGGTTCTGCATGATTGCAGCAGCTACTTCCGGTTTATTCATCGAATATACGTGGATATTGCGGACTCCATTTGCAATCAGGTCAATGATCTGGTCGGTCGCATATGCAATTCCCGCCTGCTTCATCGCTGCCGGATCATCTCCAAAATAATCTACGATCGCACGGAATCTCTGCGGAACAGCAGTTCCTGAAAGGGCACAGCTTCTTGCGAGCTGCTTTTTCGTTGTGATCGGCATGATTCCCGGAAGCACCGGTATCATGATTCCCTGTTCACGGATACGATACAGAAAATTATAGAAAATATCATTATTAAAAAACATCTGTGTGGTAATAAAATCCACTCCACAATCTACCTTTTCTTTGAGATAACGGATATCATCTTTCTTGTGTTCCATCTCTACATGTCCTTCCGGATAGCATGCAGCTCCGATGCAGAAGTCTCCCATTTTTTTGATGTCTTCGATCAGTTCACAAGCATGAGAATACTGTCCCGGAAGCGGAAACTGTCCATCCTGCGGGATATCTCCTCTGAGTGCAAGGATATTCTCAATCCCTTCTTTCTGAAGCTGTCCGATAACCTTATGTACCTCTTCCTTGGTTGAGGACACACAAGTCAGATGTGCAAGTGCCGGAATCTTCAGGTCATTCTTGATATGACTTGCAATCTTAACCGTATTCTTACTGGTTCCACCACCGGCTCCATAGGTAACACTAATAAATGACGGGGTAAGTTCTGCGATCCCATCCGTTGCTTTTAACACGGATTCAAAGCCCGCATCCGTCTTCGGTGGAAACACTTCAAAGGAAATATGTACTCCGTCTGCTTTAATTTTGTCTATAATCCTCATAATGAATGTTTCTCCTCTGTAAATTTTTTCATTTCATGATACCATATTTTCCGGTAAATTACCAGAATGCATTTTACATATTTTCGTAAAGTTCTTCGTAAAGCTTGGCTGAATTCTTCCATGAGAAGTCTTTTTCCATACCACGCTCTACGATCTTGTTCCAGTCACGCTTCTTGTCATAGTAAATCTGTTCTGCATATCTTACGGTTGCAAGCATCTCATGCGCATTGTAATTGGTGAAGCTGAATCCGGTTCCGGTCTTCTCGTACTCATTGTAAGCTTCTACAGTATCTTTGAGTCCGCCTGTCTCTCTTACGATCGGCACCGTACCATATCTCAGACTCATCAGCTGGCTCAGTCCACATGGTTCAAATAATGACGGCATCAGGAATGCATCACAGGATGCATAGATCTTGTGAGACATCGGCTCTGAATAATAGATCTGTGCAGATACCTTATCCGGATACTTCCATGCGAAATGACGGAACATGTTCTCGTATCTCTCATCTCCGGTACCGAGTACGACGATCTGAACCGCATCCTGGCAAAGTTCATCCATCACACAGTCGATCAGGTCAAACCCCTTCTGGTCGGTCAGTCTGGATACGATACCGATCATCATACGGTGCGGATCTCTCTCCAGTCCGAGTTCTTCCTGCAGCGCCATTTTATTTTTCACTTTCTCCTTGCGGAAGTTTTCGACAGAGTAAGTTCTTGCAATGTTGGTATCTGTTGCCGGATTAAAATCACCGTAATCAATACCATTGACAATTCCTGACAGGCAGTTTGCTCTTGCCTGCATCAGTCCTTCCAGCTTCTCCCCGTAAAACGGTGTCTTGATCTCTTCCGCGTAACTGCTGCTTACCGTTGTCACACGGTCAGCGTAGACAATTCCGCCTTTCAGATAGTTGGCATCGTCATATGCTTCCAGCTTATCCGGTGTAAAAAGTGATGCCGGAAGTCCGGTTAACCCCTGCATGGTCTTAATATCCCATACACCCTGGAATTTTAAGTTATGAATAGTCATAACAGATTTCATACCCCAGAAGAACATATCTCCCTGAAACTCGTTTTTCAGATATACCGGAATGAGACCTGTTTCCCAGTCATGACAATGGATAATATCCGGCTGGAAGCCGATAACAGGAAGCATAGATAATACTGCCTTATCAAAGAAACAGAATTTTTCGATATCCTGTCTGATATTTCCATAAGGTGAAAAACAATCAAAATACTCTTTATTATCGATAAAGTAATATGTAATTCCATCTAATTCATATTTTAATACGCCCACATATTTGCTTGGGATATAAGAACCTGTTCCCATGTAAAAATGTGTTACATATTCAAACTGGCTCCGGAAATGTTCCGGTATACAACTATAGTTTGGAATTACCACACGAATATCCCAATACTGAGGGTCAAATTCCTTTGGCAGTGCACCACACACGTCCGCAAGCCCTCCGGTTTTAATAAATGGTACACATTCTGATGCTGCAAATAGAATTTTCTTCATTTTGCTACCCCTTTCTGCTTAAACATTCTCCAATGCCTGTTCCAGGTCTGCAATGATGTCTTTTACATTTTCTGTTCCAACGGAAAGCCGGATTAAATCCGGTGCTACACCTGCTTCAATTAACTGCTCATCTGTCATCTGACGATGTGTATGGCTGGCAGGATGCAGGACACAGGTTCTGGAATCTGCTACATGTGTTACAATTGCAGCTAATTTCAGATGATCCATAAAGGATACGGATACTTCCCTACCACCCTTTAAGCCAAATGCAATAACACCACAGGTGCCATTTGGCATATATTTTTCTGCCAGTGCATGATATTTGTTATCCCTTAAGCCCGGATAGTCTACCCATGCCACTTTATCATTTGCATTTAAATATTCTGCTACCTTCTGGGCATTTTCACAATGTCTTGGCACTCTTAAATGTAAAGTTTCCAGCCCGACATTCAGTAAGAAGGAATTCATTGGGGATGGAATGGAACCAAGGTCACGCATAAGCTGTGCTGTTGCTTTTTCGATATAAGCCAGCTTACCAAATTTCTGAGTGTATACAATTCCATGATAAGATTCATCCGGTTGTGTCAGTCCCGGATATTTATCCTTATATTTCTCCCAATCAAAATTACCACTGTCAACGATACATCCACCCACTGCCATGGCATGTCCGTCCATATACTTGGTAGTAGAATGAGTTACGATATCTGCTCCCCATTCAAAAGGTCTGCAGTTAATCGGTGTTGCAAATGTATTATCTACGATAAGTGGTACCCCATGTGCATGGGCAACATGTGCAAACTTCTCAATATCAAGTACTACAAGGGATGGATTAGATAAGGTCTCCGCAATCACCGCCTTGGTATTCGGTAAAAATGCCGCTGAAAGCTCTTCTTCCGATGCATCCGGATCCACAAAGGTACAGGAAATTCCCTGTTTCTTAAGTGTGGTTCCCAGCAGATTAAAGGTTCCACCATATAAGGAGCTGGATGCCACAATATGGTCTCCTGCTTCACAGATATTAAATACTGCAAAATAGTTGGCTGCCTGTCCGGATGAGGTCAGCATTGCTGCTATACCGCCCTCTAAATCTGCAATCTTTGCAGCTACTGCATCATTGGTCGGATTCTGAAGTCTCGTATAAAAATATCCGGCTTCCTCTAAATCAAATAACCGTCCCATCTGGTCACTGGTATCATACTTAAATGTAGTGCTCTGGTAAATCGGTAATACTCTCGGTTCCCCCTTGGTTGGTTTCCAGCCAGACTGAATACATTTTGTCTCAATCTGATAATTCTCTTCCATCTTTTCTTCTCCTTTATACCATATGTAATATATTATTAGAAAATACCTGCATCTATCTATCATTGTCTCTGATAAATGCAGGTATCAGTTTTATTCCTCCCAGTTGTGATATACTTCCTGTACATCATCATCTTCATCCAGAAGATCTAGGATTCTCTGGATATTGGTAATATCTTTCTCGTCTGTTAAAGAAACATAAGTCTGAGGAATCATGGTAACCTCAGCACTTGCCATTGGAATATTTTCTGCTTCCAAAGCTTCACGTACTGCACTGAAATCATCCGGTGCTGTAATTACTTCAAAGCTGTCTTCCTCTTCTGAGAAATCCTCTGCTCCGGCATCCAATGCCATCATCATCAAATCGTCTGCATCCATATTGCAGTCTTCCTTGGCAATGATAATCTGACCCTTCTGGTCAAAAAGGTAAGATACACAACCCTGTGTTCCGATATTTCCCTGTCCCTTTGTAAATGCATTCCTTACATTTGCAGCGGTACGGTTCTTGTTATCGGTTAATGCGTCTACAATAATTGCAGTTCCGCTTGGACCGTATCCTTCATAAGTAACCTGTACATAATTTACGGAATCACCGTCTCCGGCTGCTTTTTTAATACCACGCTCGATGGTATCGTTTGGCATATTATTCGCCTTTGCTTTTGCAATTACGTCTCTTAATTTACTGTTGTTAGCAGGGTCTGCTCCACCCTCTTTTACCGCAATTGCAATTTCACGTCCTATAATTGTAAATATTTTTCCTTTTGCCGCATCATTTTTCTCTTTCTTATGTTTGATATTGGCAAACTTGGAATGTCCTGACATAATAAATCCTCTTTTCTATCCATATTTCGTGTATTATTCTACCATTTTTTCATCCTGCTGACAAGTCGCAGTGTCAGACTCGGCAGATTCTGACCTTTCTGGAACAACATGTACATATTTTATCATCTTATCTTCCACGGAAAGTACTTCGAAAATATAGCCTTTGTATTTTACTTCAAAGACTTCGTGCTCCGATGGAATTTTATCAATAAGCGAAATCAGAAGACCATTTAAGGTGTCATAATCCTCATCTTCAAAATCAAGATTCAGCGCTTCCCCTACTTCCTCTAACGGTGTCATTCCATTCATTACAAATGTTCCGTCCGGTTTCTTCTCTATATAGGTATCTTCCTCATCATGTTCATCTAAAATATTTCCGACGATTTCCTCTAAGATATCCTCCATGGTGACCAGTCCGGCTGTCTGACCATATTCATCCACAACAATTACCATATGCTCTTTTGCCGACTGCATCTCCTGAAACAATGCATTGATGTTGCGTGTCTCCGGTATGAAATCCACCGGACGGATTAACCCGTCAATTTCCTTAATCGGCTTCTTTAAAAGCTCCGGTTGTCTGCTGTAGGATAAGGTCTCTTTGATATGTAATACTCCGATAATATTGTCTATGGTATCAGAGTATACCGGCATTCTCGAATAATGGCTGTCTATCACCAGAGTGATTACATCTTCAAAAATGTCATTTCCATCCAGTGCAGAAATATTTTTACGGTGTGTCATAATATCACCGGCTTCTTTATCACCAAATTCAAAGATATTATGTATCATCTCCGCTTCATTTTCCCGAAGGACTCCCTGCTCATGGCCTTCATTTACCATGGAAATAATTTCTTCCTCTGTTACATCCTCGGAATCTTTGAATGGAAGTTTATGAAAAATTTTTTTAAAAAATCCTGTATTCGGACTCCCTCCGTCATCCATTTTTGAATACTCTCCTTTTTATACATATTTCTGAAAAATATAACATTTTAGGCAAAAATAGTCAAGTTATGTATATAATTCCAGACTAATCTTCAGTGCTTTGTCGATTTTCGACAGAATTTTTCCATCCAGATGACACACCTTATCTTTTAATCGTGTCTTGTCAATGGTACGAAGCTGTTCCAATAAAATAACCGAATCTTTTACAATGTCATATTCATGACAGGACAGCTCCACATGGGTCGGCAGCTTCGCTTTATTCATCTGTGATGTGATTGCGGCACAGATAACCGTAGGACTGTGCCGGTTTCCTACATCATTCTGTATAATCAGAACCGGTCTGATTCCGCCCTGTTCCGAGCCTACTACCGGTCTTAAATCCGCATAATAGATATCTCCTCGTCTGATAATCATAATATACACTCCATAGAATAGGTTTTACTGAAAGTATTACCAATTTTATCGAGTGTATACTGTTCTAATCCTGAAAATAATCTTTCTGTTCTACTTCTTTGTTGTTTTCGAAATAGATTCTTGGAATACGTTTACCAAGACAGCAGACAAATTCATAATTGAATCTGCCGGATAAATCCCCGATTTCTTCCGCTGTAATGATTTCATCGCCGTCTCTGCCAAGAAGTGTTACCTCTGTTCCAACGACAACATCCGGCACATCAGTAACATCCACCATAAACTGATCCATGCAGACTCTGCCAAGAATCGGTACTCTTTTTCCCTGAATCAGTACAGAACCTTTGTTAGATAAAGTTCTCGGATAACCGTCTCCATAACCGACCGGAATCGTTGCCACCTTCGTCTCTCTGGTTGTGGTATAGGTTCCACCATAGCTGATTTCCCTTCCAGCCGGCAGTGTCTTTACATAAGAAACATGACTCTTTAATTCCATTAACGGGTGCATTGGCAGTCTGTCTTTTTGCACTTCATCCGATGGCCAGAGTCCGTATAATGTAATTCCCGCTCTTACAATGTCCATATTTGCTTCCGGCAAATCAATAATTCCTGCACTGTTTGAACAGTGTGCATGATGGAAAATAACGCCTTCTTCTTTGCACATTGCAATCATTTTCTGAAACAGTTCAAGCTGCTTATGGGCACCCGTTTTGTCCTTTTCATCTGCCCTTGCAAAGTGGGTAAAAATCCCCTCCATTATTATATGTGGCAGCTTACTGATTTGCGCTATCTCTCCTGCATTTTCTTTTTCCACCTGATAACCAATCCGGCTCATTCCAGTATCCACTGCAATGTGAATTGCCACATCCTGATTTTTCCTTGTTGCAGCTTCAGAAAGTGCAACTGCCATATCATACGTAAATACGGCAGGCTCTAATTTCTGTTCTACAATAATCTCATATTCATCCGGGAATGCAAAACCAAGAATCAGAATCGGCTTCTTAATTCCATGATTTCTTAAAATTACGCCTTCTTCCACTGTGGCCACACAGAAGCCATGGAGATACGGAAGCGGCTCTAATACACGGGCAAGTTCCGTTGCACCATGTCCGTATCCATCTGTTTTAATTACCGCAAACATGCTGGTATCTTTCTTTAAAAGCCGGTGCATTGCCTCCATATTCTCAATGGCCGCATCCAGATTCACGCTGGCATATACCCTGCTATATCTTTTCATTTCATTCACCTCAAATTATTATTATGACAACACATCGGATAATCCGTTTATAATTTCGCCTGCAGTCAGTCCATGCTTTGAAACTGTTTTGCTCCGTTCATCTGCTGCCGCCGCATGTACATATACCCCAAGCGGTGCCGCCTGCTCTGCAGATAAGCCCTGCGCCATCAGACTTCCAATAATTCCGCTCAGTACATCACCACTTCCCGCAGTGGCCATTCCGCTGTTACCGTTCCGGTTAATAAATGTTTTCCCATAAGGAATTGCCGTTACCGTTCTGCTGTCTTTCAAAACACAGATTACATTATATTCCCTTGCGAAATCTTCCGCAACCTGCTCAATATTTTCTTTGATATAGGAAACGGCAAGCTGTTTTAACCGGGACATTTCCCCCAGATGTGGCGTTAATACCAGTTCTGTATGCGGGCGAAGAAGCTGTTCGGTCTGCTCTGCTATGATATTTAATGCATCGGCATCTACTACCATTGGTACTGCCGCATTCTTAAGTACCGTCTTTACAATACTGTGTGCCACATCACTTTTGCCAATTCCAGGTCCTAAAATAATAACATCTGCCCAGGACAGACATTCTATCAGTTGCTGTGTATCAGCCTTTTTTGCAGAATAGGTAGTAAGAATTGCCTCCGGCACTGCTGTCTGTAAGATAATACGGTTTTCTTCCGGTGTATATATTCTCACCAGACCACAGCCACTGCGATAAGCTGCCTTTGCTGCAAGAACCGCCGCACCTGCCATATTCACGCTTCCGGCAACCAGAAGGACTTTTCCAAAGGTTCCCTTGTTCGAATCAGCAGCACGATTATTTAAAAAATTTAAATCTTCCTTTGTGATTGCATAAGCTGCAGGTCTTTTATCTAACCAGCTTTCTTTTCCAATTCCGATATCCTTAACCGTAATATTTCCGCAGTATTCTGCACCAGGAAATAACACCATTCCGGTCTTGCAATAAGCAAAGGTTACGGTATCATCTGCTTTGAATGCACCACCTAATACAGCTCCATTATCTGCCGAGATACCGGATGGTATATCCACTGCCAGCCGGTGAGCACTGCTCTGGTTTAGCCGTTCCATCAAGTGCACCAGTTCTTCATCTAATTTTCGTGATAATCCTATGCCAAATAACGCATCAATAATCAGGCTGTAGGAATTTGCATCCTCTATTTCATCAATAAATGGTACACCATATGATGCCAGGATTTCATACTGTTCTTTTGCCTGCTTTGAAAAATGTGTTTTATTTCCATAGAGATATACTTCAACCGGAATGTGGGATAAGTATAACAATCTTGCAATTGCCATACCATCGCCGCCGTTATTTCCAGTTCCACACACTACCAGCACGCGGTTACATGAAATTTCTTTTTCCTGTATTACTTCTATCGCAGAAAGTGCTGCCCGCTCCATCAGAACCATGGATGGCACTTTAAAATGTTCAATTGTATTGGTATCACATGTTTTCATTTCCCGGGAATTTACAAGATATTCCATAAATTAATTCCTTTCGTCCGCATTTTCCACCGCTTTTTTTCCCTGCAGACGGTCTTCATCTTCCTGCCGCAGATCAAATATATTTAAAATATCCACACCAAAAATATCATGCATATAAGAATAAATCTGCCGGTTGTTGATTTCACGGTTCTGTTTTTTGATGATATTTTTCTTAAGTTCTACCCTTACCTTATCAATCCAGGCCGTAATTTCATCTGCTTCTTTGCTGTTCTGTCTTAGTCTCTCATAGCAGTAACGCATGCTTTCTAACATAAGTTCCTGATTTGCACTATTTATATTTCGTGGAAGTTCAATTAATTCATCCTCAATTTCTTCCATTTTGACATTGACTTCATCAATCAGTCTCTTGTCTTCATCTAATTTTCTGGAAGAAATATCCCCCTCATTTTCCTCATGAGTTCCTTCCATGTTGACAACAATGCTTTTCATCAACCGATTCTTTGTCTTTTTCAGTTCTTTCAAATCATTATTAAGCTTTCCCTGCTGTTCTAACAACTGATTTACCTTTTCTTCCAGCTGCTTGATTTCACTGGTTTTTCCGCTTAAAGCAAAAAGCCTGTGCCATTTCTGATCCAATACAAGTATTGGTACTTTTCTGCTTTCTAATGCTTCCAGAAATTCCTTGTCATCTTTCATGCAAAACACCTCTATTCCAGCGTTTCCTTTTCCCTTTTGTTCTTTGTCATATTATAGGATAACTGCATCAGGCTGTCTGATAAATGTACATTTTCCACTACAACATTTTCATCCAACACTTCCAGATCCACATGGGCAAAATTCCAGATTGCATGTACACCAAGGCTTACCAGCTGGTTTGCCACAGCATCTGCCTTTTCTTTCGGCATAGTCAGTGTAGCAATATCTACCTTATGTGTCTTTACAAATTCTTCCAGTTTATCAATCATTTCGATTTTATTGCCACGAATGGATTTTCCGCATAACTCCGGATTCACGTCAAACAATCCTACTATGACGAAGCCGAGTTTTTCAAACTTCACATAATTGGCAAGTGCCTGTCCTAAGTTACCAGCTCCAATAATAATAATATTATGCTGTTCATTTAATCCCATAATCTTTCCGATTTCTTCATACAGAAATTGTACATTGTACCCATATCCCTGCTGTCCAAAACCACCAAAATTATTTAAATCCTGTCTGATCTGCGATGCGGTCACTTTCATTCTTGCACTCAGTTCATTCGATGAAATACGTTCTACCCCTTCATCTAAAAGTTCCCCCAGATATCGGTAATATCTTGGCATTCTACGAATTACTGCCTGTGATATTTCTTTGCTCATTCTGCCAGTTCCTCCTGCTCTCAATACCCTACAATAATTATAGTTTCTTGCCGAAAGGATGTCAATGTGTTACAACTTTAACAATCTTTCTGTAAACTTAATTCTTCCCATTTTCCATAGAGTTCTTCCAGAGCTGCCTCTTCCTGCATCTGCTCCTCATGGATTTTGTTTAATTCATAGGAATTTGATGCTACCTCCGGCTTTGATAGTTCATCATTTAATGCTTCTATCTTTGCCTCTCTCTTAGCAATTTCATCTTCTGTACGCTTTAATTCGTTTTCCAGCTTACGTTTTGCTGCCTGCTGTTTCTTCATTTCTTCCCAGCTTAACTTCTGTTTTCCTCCGCCGGATATCTGCTCTGTTCCATTTTTTTCTCCAGTTCCATCGGAAACAATGACATTTCCTTTTTCTGCTGAATTGCCTGCACGATCCTGTGTAGCTGTGCCAAACGCCGCTAACTCCTGAACTTCCTTTTTCTCCAGATAATAATCGTAATTTCCAATATAATTTAGAATTGTTTCATTCTTTAAATCAAGAATTCTGCTGGCAGTTTTATTAATAAAATAACGGTCATGGGATACATAAAGCACCGTTCCGGTATAGGAATTGATGGCTGACTCTAAAATTTCCTTTGACATAATATCAAGGTGGTTGGTCGGCTCGTCTAAAATTAAGAAGTTTGCATTGGATAACATCAGTTTTGCCAGTGAAACACGACCTCTTTCTCCACCACTGATATCACGAATCCGCTTAAACACATCATCATCCGTAAATAAAAATGCCGCTAACACATTTCGAATCTTCGTTGCCTTCAGATTCGGATAAGCATCTGCAATTTCATCAAATAACGTCTTATCCGGGTCTAAATTCTGATGCTCCTGATCGTAATATCCGATTTCCACATTGCTTCCAAGCTTTATCTCCCCGGCATCTGCGTCTACAATTCCATTGATAATCTTTAAAATGGTGGTTTTCCCGGTACCGTTATTTCCGATTAAGGCAACTTTTTCCCCTCGCTTAATCTGAAAATCAATGTTTGAAAACAGTTTATGCTCATAAGATTTTGAAAGTCCTTTCACCGAAAGTACATCATTTCCACTGGTAATTTCCGGCTCCAATGTAATATGCATATCTGTTTTTTCATCGATTGGCTTCTCAATACGTTCTATTTTATCCAATGCCTTCTCACGGCTTTCCGCACGCTTAATGGACTTTTCCCGGTTAAAGGATTTTAACTTGGATATTACTTCTTCCTGGTGCTTGATTTCCCGCTGCTGGTTATAATACTGTCGCAAAAGACTTTCCCGCTGTATTTCCTTCTGCCTCGCATATGCGGTATAATTTCCCGGAAATACCGTTGCTGTATGGCGGGATATTTCCACTACCTTCGTAACAATCCGGTCTAAGAAATAACGGTCATGGGCTACGATAATTACGGCTCCTTTATAATTCAAAAGATAGTTTTCAAGCCATGCAATCGATGCCATATCAAGGTGGTTGGTCGGCTCGTCGAGCATGATAATGTCAGGCTTGGTTACCAGAAGTCTGCCTAATGCCACTCTGGTCTTCTGTCCTCCGGATAACTCTGACATTTTCTTTCCGAAATCATTTTCCGAAAAACCAAGTCCCTTTAACACACCGTTTATCTCACTGCGAAAAGTCAGTCCGCCCTCTAATTCAAAGGCATGGCTGAAACGGTTATACTGCTCCATATATTTTTCTAATTCATCTGCGCTTACATGCTGCATGTCTTCTTCCATTTTACGAAGCTTTTCTTCTTTTTCGATTAATGCATCGCAGGCATGAAGCACTTCATTATAAATGGTCTCGTTGCTGTCTTTATCCTGATACTGGGCAAGATAACCGATGGTTTTTCCTTTTGCAACGGTTACCTCGCCACTGTCCGGTGCCAGCTCTCCCACTATAATTTTCAATAACGTAGATTTGCCGGCACCATTGATGCCGACAATTGCTGTTTTCTCATTATCTTCTACATGAAAAGAAACATTCTGTATTATGGTGTCTGTCCCAAAGGATTTACTGATATTCTGACAGGCTAAAATCATGGAAGTCTCCTCACTTTTTCTCTTCTCCCCATAAGTAAAGCATTCTTTACAAGGGCTTTTTATAGCTGAAAATTCCGGGACGGCACACTATTCTGCCCTCCCGGAGTATAAAATTTATAACATTTTCTCTAATGTAGCACGGATTGCCTTGATAAAGTCTTCACTGTTTAATACAGTCGGATTTTCAATTGTAGTAATCAGTGCAAGGTCTTTGGTCATCTTTCCGGATTCAATCGTATCTACACAGGCTTTTTCCAGTTTATCGGCAAATGTGCTTAACTCCTGGTTGCCATCTAATTCACCTCTCTTACGGAGTGCTCCGGTCCATGCAAAAATAGTTGCTACGGAGTTGGTTGATGTTTCTTCTCCCTTGAGGTGTTTATAATAGTGACGCTGAACTGTTCCGTGTGCAGCTTCATATTCATAATATCCTGCCGGTGATACCAGTACGGAAGTCATCATGGCAAGGGAACCAAATGCAGATGATACCATATCACTCATAACATCTCCATCATAGTTCTTACATGCCCAGATAAAGCCGCCCTCTGCTTTCATCACACGGGCTACCGCATCATCGATTAAGGTATAGAAGTAGGTAATTCCTGCTTCTTCGAATTTTTCTTTATATTCTGCATCAAAGATTTCCTGGAAAATATCTTTGAAAGTATGGTCATATTTTTTGGAAATGGTATCCTTGGTTGCAAACCATAAATCCTGTCTGGTAGAAAGTGCATAGCTAAAGCAGCTTCTTGCAAAGCTTTCGATAGAATCATTTAAGTTATGCTGTCCCTGGACAACACCTGCTCCGGTAAAGTTATGAATCAGCTCTCTTGTTTCTGTTCCGTCCTCTGCTGTATAAACCAGTTCACATTTTCCCGGTCCCGGAATCTTCATTTCAGAAGCCTTGTATACATCACCGTAAGCATGTCTTGCAATGGTAATCGGTTTCTTCCAGTTCTTAACACATGGCTCAATTCCCTTTACAACGATTGGTGCACGGAATACCGTTCCATCTAACATTGCACGGATAGTTCCATTCGGACTCTTCCACATTTCCTTTAAGTTGTACTCCGTCATACGTGCTGCATTCGGTGTAATGGTAGCGCATTTTACTGCAACACCGTATTTCTTTGTTGCATTTGCAGAATCTACAGTTACCTGGTCATCCGTTTCATTACGATGTTCGAGACCCAGGTCATAATATTCTGTGTTCAAATCAATAAATGGTAATAACAGTTCATCCTTAATTATTTTCCAAAGGATTCTTGTCATTTCGTCTCCGTCCATTTCAACCAAAGGGGTAGTCATTTTAATTTTGTCCATCTTTCTATCCTCCATTTACTATTTCAGCAGATTGTCCCAGCCATAATTATCCATATTTTCAATAGTATTTAACATATGACTTGTCGCAAGCAGTTCTGCTTCTTTTGCATTGTGCTGTTTCAATGCTTCTACAATCTTTTTATGTTCATCATTTGATTTTACCACACGATCCGGCATTGACAAAGTGATTTTTCGAACTCTTTCCACATAATGATGAAATGCAGACAATTCATGCTTTAACATTTTGCTTCCGGAAGCTTCATAAAGCACCTCATGAAACTTATTATCCAGCTCCAATATCTGTGCATAATTTTCCTTCTTAGCATGAAATTCCACCAGAAAAATGTTTTCTTCCAGTTCCGCTATCTGCTCCTTGGTAATTCTGTCTGCCGCCCACTTTGTGCAAAGTCCCTCCAGCCTTGCACGGATTTCATAGATATCTTTTACGTCTTCTTTCGTAATTCCCTCTACGAATGCTCCGCGGTTTGGAATGATTCTGACAAGATCTTCCAGTTCAAGCTGCCTTAAGGCTTCTCTTACCGGCGTACGGCTGACACCAAGTTCATCAGCCAGGGTTTTTTCTTTCAATTCTTCATCGCACTTGTATTTTCCGGATAAAATATTTTCACGAATCGTATGAAATACTCTTCCGCTTAAAGAATATCCTTCTTCACCCACGATAAAGCCTCCTTAATTTATAATACAATTCCGAGTTTTTTACAACAGTCAGTTATCTGTACTACAAGTTCGTTATCTGTAATTACAGTTACACGTCCCTCATCATACTGCTCGTCTACCCATTGTTTGATGGTCTTTACCAGTTCCGAATTCTTATCTACTTTACGGTCATCACTGAGACGGTAATAGGTATTAATCCAGTGTGCAATTCCAGCAAGTCCTGATGTATTGGAAACAGATACCAGTGCCGGACGATTTAAGAATTTTTCGGTATCAAAAATGTTATAAATTTCTTCATTTTTCAAAAGTCCGTCTGCATGGATACCTGCTCTTGTAACGTTAAAATTACTTCCGACAAACGGTGTACGGCTTGGAACTTTATAATTCAATTCCTTCTCATAATATTCTGCCAGTTCTGTGATAACTCTGGTATCCATTCCATCCAGGGTACCCTTTAACTGTGCATATTCAAATACCATTGCTTCCAGAGGTGTATTACCGGTTCTCTCACCAATACCAAATAAGGAACAGTTTACGCCGGATGCACCGTAAAGCCATGCTGTGGTCGAGTTATTGACTGCTTTATAGAAATCATTGTGTCCATGCCATTCAATCAATTCAGAAGGAACTCCTGCATGTGTGGTAAGTCCGTAAATAATACCCGGTACACTTCGCGGAATTACTGCTCCCGGGAAGTTTACACCATATCCCATGGTATCGCAGGCACGAATCTTAATCGGAATATTGTATTCCTTCATTAACTTCATCAGCTCTAAGCAGAACGGAATTACAAATCCGTAAATATCAGAACGTGTAATATCCTCCAAATGACATCTTGGACTGATTCCAGTCTCTAAGCATTCACGAATCACACTTAAGTAAAGATTCATAACTTCGCTTCTGGTCATTTTCATTTTATAGAAAATATGATAATCGGAGCAGCTTACCAAAATACCGGTTTCACGCAGTCCCAAATCTTTTACAAGCTGGAAATCCTGTTTGCTGGCACGGATCCAGCTGGTGACTTCCGGGAATTTATAACCACGCTCTAAGCATTTATATACGGCATCACGATCCTTCTTGCTATATAAGAAGAACTCGCTCTGACGAATTTTACCCTTTGGTCCGCCTAATTTATGTAAGTAATCATAGATGGTTACAATCTGTTCTGTGGTATATGGTGCTCTTGACTGCTGACCATCACGGAATGTTGTATCAGTAATCCAGATATCCTCCGGCATATTATGCGGAACGATTCTGTCATTAAATGCAATTTTCGGAATTTCCTCATATGGAAAAAGATTGCGGAATACATTTGGTTCCTCAACATCTACAAGCTGATAAAAATGCTCTTCCAACTGTAATAGATTAGTTTTTTCATTCATAACGACTTCTCTCATGGAACACACTCCTTTTGATTCACAAATATTCTTGAATAATTGTATACAATTATACTTGTATGTGTCAAGGGCTTTTTCAAGATTATTCCAAAAAAGTGAATATTTATTAGTATTATCCTTTTTTATCGGTAGATAATAGTATTGTAACCATTCGGTTATATACAAATGCTAAGGAGGAAATTTACTATGTCTAATCGTTCGAAAAAATCTTCTGTTCCAGAAGCACAAAGTGCATTAAACCGTTTCAAATTCGAAGTTGCAAGTGAGTTAGGTGTACCACTGTCTGAGGGATATAATGGGGATTTAACTTCCCGTCAGAATGGTTCCGTAGGCGGTTATATGGTAAAGAAAATGATTGAGGCGCAGGAAAAGCAGATGGCTGAACGTTAACGCATCTTTTTCATTGCCCGCTTAGATGTCAAAAGAGGCTGTCCACCGGAATCGGTGAACAGCCCCTTTCTCAGGTTCTCCCTTTTCTTTCTATATCATTTTTCTATCATGACACATGCAGTAACACTTATTACAATACGAATTTTCCGACAACCTCTTTTAATTCTCCGGCAATCTTTTCCTGCTGGGAAGACATTTCAGACACTTCTCCAACAACTGCAAATCCCTTTCCCTGTTCTCCTGCCTGGGCGGCCTCAATGGAAGCATTTCACTTAACATTTTCGTAAATTTTTCACAAATCGTTCCTTAATTTTTCGAAACTATCTAAATATTTATGTTGTATTCTGCCATTTTGTACGCATTTTTCAGTGTTTTTTCGAGTCTCATGTCTTTTTCGCAATCGTTTAAGTTACACTTTTCGACATATTCTTTTGCTTCTTCGGATGCAATAGAAAGCATATCGGCATCCGAAAAGACATCTGCAATTTTAAATTCCATCAAACCACTCTGACGTACCCCAAAGAAATCTCCTGGTCCACGCATTTTCAAATCTTCACTGGCAATATAGAATCCATCATTAGAGCCCGCCAGAATATTCAATCTCTCTTTGGCATTCTTTCCATTGGAAGAATTCATAAGAATACAATAGGATTGTGTATTTCCTCTTCCAACACGTCCCCGCAGCTGATGGAGCTGCGCCAGCCCGAAACGCTGTGCATCCTCAATCATCATAACAGTGGCATTCGGCACATTCACACCTACTTCCACTACCGTTGTAGAAACCAGAACCTGGATTTCACCAGTGACAAAGGCTTCCATTACTTTATTCTTCTCTACCGGGCGCATTTTTCCATGAAGTAATCCTACGCTGATTCTGTCTCCATAATATTGTTCTAATTTCTTTACATATGAAGTAACATCCTGCAATTCCAATTCCTCATTGGCTTCTACCAGAGGACAGATAATATATGCCTGATGTCCTTTTTGAACTTCATCTAAAATAAAATTCCAGGATTTCTCCCGCATTTTCGGTCCAACGACACAATTTTTGACCGGAAGACGTTCTGCCGGAAGCTCATCTACTACCGAGATGTCCAGATCTCCGTAAAGAATTATTGCAAGGGTTCGCGGAATCGGAGTCGCACTCATAACCAGTACATGTGGCAGCCGGCAGCTCTTATCTGCCAGTGTCTCCCTCTGTCTTACCCCGAAACGATGCTGTTCATCCGTTACTACCAACGCCAGCTTCTGATAAAGTGCCTTTTCCTGTATCAATGCATGGGTTCCAATTATCATGGCATTCTGTTCTGTTTCCATTCTCGCATATGCTTCACGTTTTTCCTTTGTGGTCAACGAACCGGTAAGAAGAATAACAGGAAAGTCCAGTTCAAACATGGCAATCCATTTCTGAAAAGTGTCATAATGTTGTCTTGCCAGAACCTCAGTTGGTGCCATAATAGCAGTCTGATAACCTTCATGAGCAAATTTTGCCATAATAAGGAATGCAAGAATAGTCTTACCGGAGCCTACATCCCCCTGTATCAACCGCTGCATGGCATAAGGACTGTATATATCTTTTTCCAGATCTTCCAGTGTTTTCTTCTGGGCATTTGTCAGTGGAAACGGAAGCTGTTCTGCCACCACTTCAATAAATTCATCCCTTACTACCGGAAATCCATTTGGCGTCTGCTCATGATGTTCCTTAAACCGCTGTATCTGTAGCAGAAATAAGAAAAATTCGTCAAAAGCAAGACGTTTTCTTGCTCCGGTCAGTTCTTCTAAATCTGTTGGAAAATGCACTTTTTCCAATGCCTCTCTCAATCCCATAAACTGATGGCGGGCTAAGATTTCTTCCGGAATATATTCACCATCTTCTTTTACACTGTCAAGGGCTGTACGTACAAGTTTACCAAACTGCTTGCTGGATATTCCCTTAGTCAGAGGATATACCGGTTGCAGGGATATCTGCATTTTCCTGTATTCATCCGGCTTCCACACTGCCGGCTGTTCCATGACATATTTCTTATTTTTTAAGGTCAGCTTTCCATATAATATTACTTCCGGTTCCCGGTTCAGCTGATTACAGATATAGGGCATCCGAAACCAGACCGCCTCTACTTTCCCTGTTCCATCGCTAAACTGTGCAGTAGATATCTGCATGGCTCTGGTACTTCTTGTTACCGGAGAAGAACACAGCCGTACCTGAAAAGCATAGACTTTCTCCGGCTCTGCCACACTGATATGCTCCGGCTCCGGCATCTGCTTATAATCCCTTGGAAAAGCAAGGAGTATATCCCCAACGGTATATACTCCAAGTTTTTGCAATATTTTTTCAGTTTTCGGTCCAACTCCATTCAATTCCTGAATGGGTGCATTTCTGTCCATAAACACTCCTGTTACTCTACTGATATTACATAATAGTAAATTGGCTGTCCGCCAAAGTGAATCTCCACTTCTACCTCAGGATACTTCTCTTCTAAAGCAGCACCTAATGCATTGGCATCTTCTTCTGTTACTTCTTCACCATAATAGATACAGATAATCGCAGATTCTTCATCTACCATCTCAGCAACCATATCTTCTGTAGTGCTCTTGATATCCTTACCAACAGCAAGGATGCTCTTGTCGCCAATTCCCATATAATCGCCCTGTTTAATCTCTTTGTCATCGATTACGGTATCACGGACTGCATAAGTTACCTGACCGGTCTTTACATTTTCTAATTCCTCGGTCATACGTTCTGCATTTTCCTCTGCCGACTGATCCGGAATAAAGTTAATCAGTGCTGTAATTCCCTGTGGAATTGTCTTGGTTGGAATAACAATAATCTTCTTATCTTCTACTAAAGATGCTGCCTGATTTGCAGCCAGTACAATATTCTTATTATTCGGAAGAATAAAGATGTTATCTGCATTCACATGGTCGATGGCATTTAACATATCCTCGGTACTTGGGTTCATGGTCTGACCACCTTCGATGATATAATCCACGCCAAGTCCGTTGAAGATTTCATTGACACCTGCACCTATGGATACGGAAATGAAGCCCATTTCTTTTCTTGGTTCCTCTGTCTTTTCTTCTTTGGTTTCTTCCTCTTTCTGCTCTTTTGCGAGTTTCTCAGCATCCTTGATTAGTTTTTCCTGATGCTCTTCACGCATATTATCAATCTTGATTTTGCTTAATGAACCATGTTTCAATGCTTCCTGGATGGCAAGACCAGGGTCATTGGTATGTACATGGGTTTTCACAATCTCATCATCTGCCACAACAACGATAGAATCACCAATGGACTCTAAGAAGTTTTTATATTCATGCTCCTGCTTCTCTGTTAATGGCTGATTTAATACAATGATAAATTCGGTACAATAACCAAACTTAATATCAGCTTCTGTCTCAGCAGTAATCTTCATAACACCTGCAGATGCTGCAGAACCTTCAATGCTGTAATCAATTTCTTTGCCAATCAGGGAATCATAACCGCCCTTTAATACCTGAACCAGTCCCTGTCCGCCGGAATCTACTACGCCAGCCTGTTTTAATACAGGAAGCATATCCGGTGTCTTGCTTAACACATGGTCTGCTTCTTTAATAACTTCATCTACAAAGAATACAATATCATCAGTATCATCACAAAGTTCTAATGCTTTGTTGGCTGCCCCCTTAGCAACAGTAAGAATCGTTCCTTCCTTTGGTTTCATAACTGCCTTATATGCAGTCTCAACAGCCTTCTGCATAGCTTCTGTCAGAATCACTACATCAAGCTCATCATATTCTGCAATCACCTTGGTAAATCCACGGAATAACTGGGAAAGGATAACTCCTGAGTTTCCTCTTGCTCCTCTTAATGAACCCGAGGAAATTGCCTTTGCAAGTTCCTTCATGGTCGGATTTTCAAGCTCGCTTACTGCCTTTGCTGCTGACATAATTGTCATAGACATATTGGTTCCTGTATCACCATCCGGTACAGGGAACACGTTCAGTTCATTGATATATTCCTTTTTTGCTTCTATATTCTGTGCGCCTGCAAGAAACATCTTCGCAAGCAGTTCTACATCGATACTCTTTGTTGCCACAACAAGTTCCTCCTTAATTAATCGATCACGCGGACGCCTTCGATATAGATGTTGATCTTATCGACGCTCATACCTGTAAATTCTTCAACTTTATACTTCACGTTGCTGATCAGATTGTCTGTTACTGCTGAAATACTTACTCCGTAAGCTACGACCACATGAAAATTAAGTGTAATCTTATTCTCATCAGAGATTCCGACCTGGATTCCCTTTGTAAGGCTTTCTTTTTTCAAAAGTTTTACCAGACCATCTTTCATGCTGACAGCTGCCATACCGACAATTCCAAAACATTCAACTGCTACAGATCCTGCATATTTTGCGATCACTTCCGGATCGATCGTGATGATTCCTAAATCAGTACTCATACTTCCCTTCATATGCCATCCTCCAATTCTCAAAATTCATATCAATAAATCTATTTTTAAACGTTGAAAATATTATACTCTATTTCCAATGCTTTTACAACCAATGCAGCCCGATAATCAGGCATGCTGACACCTGCCTGATTATACGGCAGCTCACTTAACAGTTCACTGTCGTACATTCGCCAAATAC
>ENA-OOXT01000945-OOXT01000945.1-human-gut-metagenome-genome-assembly--contig:-NODE-945-length-20447-cov-2.368380_pt1 | contig 20447 bp, 7 predicted proteins | sample MGYA00241590_ERZ501349 | MGnify/ENA primary metagenome ERZ501349 (study PRJEB25962, sample SAMEA2042838) | human gut metagenome | biome: human gut; feature: human-associated habitat; material: faeces...
TTCATAATCGTTCAAGAAATCGCCCTTCAACAACTCCTCATTCCCCGAAAGCTGGAAATGCACATCATCGAAGCCGATGGTATAGGTAGCCCCTTCGAACAAGGCAGACTTTGTCTCATCAAATACTCCGGGAACACCCGCTTCTTCTGCCGGAACAGCCTCTGCAAAGACATGTCTCCCCGGTGCGGGAATCTCATCCAGCCAAATCTTCAGACAGCCACCATTACGCTCAATGCGCAGATGATGGTACACACCCCAATGGAAATCTTCAGGCAGGGCATAGGATTCCTTATTTTCTTTGCCGCCGACAAGTGTACGCAGGTACCAGCTCCGGTTCTCGGCATCCAAACCTACATAGGCACAGTTATCTGCATCCTTCCACCAGGCAATGACGCCGGCTCCACCCTCGGTCTTGACTCCCGTCTCGAACAAGTAAGCCACGGACGGCTGTACCTCCTTCAACACACCGAACGAAGCTGTCTCGCCTTTGCCTGCAAAGGTAGGCATCGAAGGTTCGGGATGATAACCTGCCGTGCGGGGGCCGGTGATACCATCCACAAACAACGTCTTGTCGAAGAACTGGACACGGTTGATATATTGCCCCCGATGCTCATCGTTCTTGTTTGCCATATAAATCAGCCACCATTCAAATCCGTTGGGGCCTCTCAAAATATTGGGCTGACCGGGAGTCATCAGAATATCGTCGGCAATGCCGTCTTTCATATCGAACAGAGAAACGTCGAAGAATTGCGAACGTCCCTTGTTTGTTTCTACGGCAAGCAGATTCGTGCCTTCCTTCAAAGCAGCACGCAGCTTCTTGTCCAGGTTCACGATACAATAATCACGCCCCTGCTTCTCGTAGACAAGTGTTCCGTTCAGATAAATCCGGGTATCTCCGTCGTGAGCGACACGCAATGCCAGATTACCGGTTTCGCTACCGGCAGAGAAAGTCTTTCGCAACCATAAGGAGGGCGTATTCCACAAGGTACCCAGATGCCGGGTGGTGGAACCTTTCACTTCACGGGACGAAAAGCCGGTCTCCCCCCTCGCCCAGCCGGAGTCATCGTAGGTCACTTTTGTCCAATCGCTTCCCGGCTTGCTCTCCGTATAAGCAAACAACGGCTCATATGTGCGGCCATACCGCAATAAATCCACTTGCTTCTCCTCCAGTTGTGTCTGATTGCAGCCTACAACCGGATAGCTATATTTATTACCATTTTGAAAACCTAAAGGAGAGTCTGCCTCAGCAACTCCCAACTGATAATTGCCCCACTCTGTAGAGGTGTGGTTGGCATTATACATCATATAGTAGCGGCCTCTATACTTCATGACCCACGGTCCCTCCGCTACTCTGTTATCCATCGTTTCCCATGTATCCGGCAATGAGGCGAACTGGCACACCGGTTCGCCGGCAAATTCTGCCGGGTTCTTCATTTTACGTCCCCATATGGTATTTCCATCAGTAAAACGTACCATATACATGTATAGTTGTCCATCATCATCTCTGAATATTTTGGGGTCGATACGGTTATCCATCCATGTCTTCTTGTTCGGTTCTGTATAAGCGCCCAAGACATCTTTGCTCTGCGCATGTACAATGTGAACGGCATGCTTGTCCTTTCCCCAATAATTGACCGACCAGTACAAATGAAAATCTCCATTCAGATAGAACATGTCATTGGCATGAATCTGGTCATCTCCGGCTCCGCTGCCTCTGGTCCAGTCATTGTCCATGGATACGACATGGATAGGTTTCCCCCAATGAACCAGGTCATCGGATACATAGAAATCCCCGTTTGTACGGACCCCGCCAATATAATATTTGCCATTATATTTCATTACGCCGGCATCCGCCACTCCCGGAAGTACCGGATTCTGGATGTTCTGCGCAAACAAGCTGCCGCAGCAAGCAAAAGCGAATGGTAATAGTAGTTTTTTACAGACAAGCATATGGTATAAGATTTAAGAAAGAAAAGGCTATGCCGGAAGCATCCTGAATGAGAACAGGCTTCCAGGCATAGCCTTCTTTAGTTATTAATAGTTAGGATTCTGAGTAAGATGTGCAACACCACCTACCGTGCTGTTCATCACTTCATCTCTCGGAATGGGCAAACGTCTGTGCTTACCGACGATGAAGTTATTGAAGTCCTTGTCACGGGCTTTCAGCTCATCAATTCCAGCCTGAGAATCAAGTAATCCCCAACGCTTCAAGTCAGCCCAACGCCAACCTTCGAAACAGAGTTCCAAAGTACGTTCCATCTGCAGGCGCTTGATAAAGGCATCTTTAGAACTCAGGCAGTCTTTCCACTGACTGTCTTTCAACTTGGCCAGACCGGCACGTTCTCTTACCTTATCCACATAAACAGCAGCATCGGCAGGATTAGTACCCGTTTCAACAAGACATTCTGCGTAGTTCATCAAGATATCTGCATAACGCATGATACGATAGTTGTTACGGGCAAAGTAATCTTCTGCATCACGATAGTAAGCAGTATTGTATTTACGTATGTAGCAGTCTTCCGGGTCAGTTCCCCAACCGTCATTCCAATCGGCATTTTCAAATCCATAATATTTCTTCGGTTGATCGGGGAAGTCTTGTGAGAATCCACGGTACAGAATACTACCATACAAACGCAAGTCATTCTTTCCGTCAATACGTTTCTCTTTCAAGAACTCATCTACCAACCAGCGACGTGCCTTACCATCTCCCCAACCTATACCACTCGGAGCATAGAACTGAGTACGCTGGAAACCGAATGCCATACTGGCATCATTACCCGTACCACCCTTGTTTTGGTCATCGAACTGAATTTCAAAGATACCTTCCTTGTTGTTCTCATCCAAGTCAGTGAAATTATCTTCACGATTGGCGATAAGATCGTACAAAGAGCCCTCTTTATCAATCAGCCATTGCAATTGTTCCTTCGCCTTGTCATACTTATGTTGTTGCATATAGGCCTTGCCCAACAATGCTTTGGCAGCGCCTTTGGTGGCACGTCCCAAATTGGCAGCATCCCAAGATTCAGGAAGATAATCCATAGCAAACAGCAAGTCTTTCTCCACTTGATCCCATATTTCCTGCTCGGAAGCGTCTTCCGGAATATAATTGGCATCTTTAGGTTCCAAAGGCATCGTTCCTTTGTCCCACAACAGATTTACCTGAAAATACCACATTGCACGTAAGAAAGAAGCTTGTGCCAATACCTGGTTCTTTGTAGTCTCGTCCATTTCAATATTAGGCACATGACTCAACACTTGGTTGCAACGGAAAATACCTACGTAGAAATGTTCCCAATGTATATTGTTGCCTTCGTAAAAATTATAATTGTTGTAAAGAAAACGTGTCCAGTCACCCAATTCAATCCAAGGAGAAGAACTCCATCCCTCGTCCGAGGTCAAATCGTAGCGAAAAGAGAGCCAACGCATCCAAGTACCTTCCTTATAAAGAAAACTGTAGCAGGCATTTACACCAGCTGTAGCATCTTCCGGCTTATTCCAATAAGTATCGTTGGTCACTTCATTGGGATTATCAATATCCAATAAACTAGAACTGCATCCAGTGCACAATGTCAAGGCACCTGCGAGCATTAATCCATTATATATCTTTTTCATAATTTACAAACTGATTTATAAGTTAAAAGGTCAAATCCAATCCAAACATCACCGAACGGGTATTGGGATAAGCAAAGCTGTCCGTACCACTGTTCCAAACGGAATTCGCACCCTTGAAGTCAGGATCCAGACCGGAATATCCGGTAATAGTAATCAAGTTGCTACCGGTAGCAAACAGACGGAGTTTCTCAACGCCCAAGTTGGTCAGCCACTTCTGCTTGAAATTATAACCGATAGAGATATTCTTCATACGGAAGTAAGAACCATTCTCCAGGAAACGGTCGGCATCACGCGAGTTGCGGAAGTCACCGTAAATGATACGTGGGGTATTGGAGTTAGGATTCACCTGATAAGGCTCTTCGCCCTTCTCAAAGCGGATATAGTTGGAGTTGTCTGCAAACAGACGTCCTTGCCAACGGGATACGTTGTATATCTTATTGCCAAATTGACCGTTCCACATCATACTGAAATCGAAGTTCTTCCACTCTGCATTCAATACCAACGACATTTGCATCTTGGCCCATGGACTACCACAATAATCACGGTCAATATCAGTAATTTGACCGTCATCATTTAAATCAAGATACTTAACGTCTCCCAATTGCGGACGTTTCCCTTCAATCATGATCGGTGTACCGGCAGGTACTTTATCTTCATTAGGTCCCGGTACATGGTTACCTTTCGTCACATAATTGTCTATTTCCTCTTGTGTCCGGAAGATGCCGTCTGTTTTTCTCAGATAGAATTCGGCCAACGACCTTCCCGGCTCTGTTCTGGCTTGACCGGAATCAATAAAGTTTCTTTCCGACCCATCCCGTCCCAAGCTCAGAACTTCGTTATCCATCGTAGTCACATTCAGTAAAGCGCTGTACTTAAAGCCTGAAATCTGGTCTTTCCAACCAAATGTAAACTCGAAGCCCTTGTTGCGCAAGCTGGCAGCATTTTTCCACGGAGAGCCTCCTTGATTACCGGTAGAAATGGCAATCGGAGTCTCAGCCAATACGTCACTGGTTTTTGAATTATAATATTCCGCACTGACAGTCAGGCGTTGGTTCAGGAAACTGGCATCAAAACCTACATTCACCGTTTCTTTTGTTTCCCAAACAAGACCTGCATTCACCAGTTTCACCTGAGTAGAACCCGGAACAATAGCACCACCGAATACAGTTACAATACTCTGGTTGATAGTTCCGATATAATCCCAATCACCAATGGAAGAGTTACCAAGACGACCCCAGTTACCTCTAATTTTCAAGTCATTAATCCAAGGCACATCAAAGAATTCCTCCTTTGAAATTCTCCAGGCACCGGAGAATGAGGGGAAATTGCCCCAGCGGTTTTCCTTAGCCAAGCGAGAAGTACCGTCACGACGGAAAGTGGCAGTCAGATAGTATTTATCATCATAAACGTAGTTTGCACGTCCCAAATAAGAAATCATCGCATTCTCGCTGATGCTGTTTGAATTCTGCTGATTGCTCTGTCCTGCATTCAAAACTGTAAAGTAATCGCCGTTACCCGTCATCGGAAAGTTCAGACGGGAAGCCCACAAACCTTCCCACTCATGGTGCTGGTAAGTAGTACCGACCACGGCATCCACATGATGCTTACCAAAATCCTTATTGAAGTTCAACGTGTGCTCAATCAACATGTTGTAGGTGTTGTCACGTGCCTTCTGGCTTTCCGGATCACGGTGTTCCTGATTCTGAGTCCAGTTACCTTCTCCACGGAACCATGAGTTCTCATAGAAATAAAGGTCAATACCACCATTGAATTTATAAGAAAGGAATTCGAAAGGCTTGAATTCCAACCATAAAGAACCATTCAAACGATTCTGGCGGAAATGACGGTATTCCAAATCTTCACGGGCAATCGGGTTCACACCAAAAGTATTGTATTTGGCAGCATCACCATAGCCATATCCACCCGGATTATTCTCATCATAGATAGGAATAGTAGGCATCATACGCAAAAAGTCATTGTAGGTATTGGTCTGGTTCGGGTCTGTGTTTGTGAGTGAATAAGCCAAGTTTTCACCAAAAGAGAACCAGCCCTTTTTACCTTGTGTATTGACACGGAAGCTATAACGGTCGAAAGTATTTCCATAAGAAACGCCGTCATTGTTATAGTAGCCGGCTGATACAAAATAACTACCGGAGTCACCGCCACCGGAGAGTGATACGTTGTAGTCCTGCACCAATGCGGTCTTCAACACTTCATCCTGCCAGTTGGTATCATACTGTGAGTGTTTCTGAGTGCTGTTTACAGTAGCAATGCCATCTTTGATAGCTTCATTATAGGCAATATCATTATACTTGATATATTCTGCCGCATTCATCAAATCAAATTTCGGGCTCCATTCCAATGTTTCCTTTACGCTTACATTCACCTTCATGGGACCTTTCGTACCCTTCTTGGTAGTAACGATAATCACACCATTGGCAGCACGCGAACCGTAGATGGCAGCAGCAGAAGCGTCCTTCAGAATCTGGATGGATTCTGCATCTGCAGGGTTGAAGTCAACTCCCGGATCTGTAATCATACCATCAATTACCCACAACGGAGAGTTATTACTCAAAGAACCGACACCGCGAATTTCAATAGAGGCATCTTCGCCCGCCCTACCGCTACTGCGTACGTTAATACCGGTTGCCAAACCCTGCATCTGGCTGACCAGTGTTCCTGCAGCGCTTTTCTTCATTTCCTTGGTATCAACAACGGCAACCGCTCCAGTCAAGTCGGACTTCTTCACGGTCTGATAACCGATGACAACCACTTCTTCCAGTGCTTTCGAATCATCTTTCATCACCACGCGCAAGGCAGTTCCCTTATAGACAACTTCCTGCGTAAGCATACCGATATAAGAGAAAACGAGTGTACTTCCTTTTTTTCCACTCACTGAGAAATTACCGTCAATATCGGTAATGGCACCCGTGGTAGTACCCTTCACCAATACATTCACGCCCACCAAAGGCTCACTATTTGCATCCGTCACCGTTCCCGTTATGGTCACATCTTGTGAATAAGCGGTAGCTGCAAACACAACAAAGAATAAGAATAAGATTTTCTTGATCATTTTTTATAGAATTAGATTTTAAAACTATGCGGAAACTAACGCCCGCTTTTTAAATACACCGCAGAAAGTGATTAGTCACTTCTGCCAATCATAGAACATTGATTAGGATTTGTTACGTCATAGGCATAGGGATCATAGTATTATAAATTGTTGGCTTTCGGATGCAAATATATCCGCATAAAGCTAAAATTAATGCAAATATCGCTTCAATCTATGCAATTATAAATCCAAAAAATGCCCCTGAGAGACACCTCAGGGGCATTTGATTGGATTGTTATATTTAGCAAGCATTCCATGCTATCATTTCACGAAGTCTTTGGGCAGAATACCAAATTGTTTTTGGAAGCACTTGGTAAAATAGGAAGGAGTATTGAAGCCGGTCATATAGCAAACCTCATTGATTTTACACTCTCCTTCCTTTAAAAGCTGCGCCGCTTTCTTCAACCGCTCCAGACGGATGTAGTCATTGGGAGTCATATCCAATATGCCCTTTATCTTCCGGTTCAGGCTCGACCGGCTCATGTTCAGCAGGCTTGCCATATCATCCAGGCAGAAATCCGGATTCTGCATATTGGCAACCACCACTTCCTTCAATGTTTTAAGGAAAGATTCATCTGCCTTTGTCATTGCCATACTGCCCGTCTGCACAAAGGGAGAATTGACAAAAGAAGCCCGTAGCTTCTCACGGTTGTTCAGCAGATTGGCCACACAAACTTTCAGATATTCCACGGAGAAAGGTTTCTCTATATATACGTCAGCCCCCAGCTTCATTCCCTCTATTTTGGCTTGAAGAGTCGTCTTCGCCGTAAGCAGGATAATCGGTATATGGCTATAGTCAAGCTCGGACTTCAGATGCTCGCACAGCTCCAATCCATCCATCTCGGGCATCATAATGTCTGAAATGACAAGATTTACAGTATGTTCCTTCAACACCTTCAAAGCTTCCACCCCATTCACGGCAGTCAGCACACGATATTCCGAAGAGAGCTGTTTCACAACAAATGCCTGCATTTCCAGACTGTCTTCCACCACCAAAAGAGTATACCGGTGCTGTTCCAAGGCAGTACCTGCACCACTTTCCTCAGAGGATTCCCCGCCCGTTACCGGTTCTTTATGCTCCATAGCCACCGTCTGCTCGTGCTTCAGCGGAAGTGACAGCAGGAAACAGTTGTTCTCCATCGAATCTTCCATGTACAACGTACCCTCATGGAGTTCGGCCAATGAACGGGCAAGTGCAAGCCCGATACCGGTGCCGGGTACAGAGCGCAAGGTACCGGTTTTATACTGGATGAACGGCTTGAAAATCTCCTCGCGCATCTCTACCGGAATGACAAGGCCGTCATTGCATACAGAAAGCAGCAGTCTTTCACCTTCCGAATATAGCCTGATGCGTATATAGGTCTCCGAATACTTTATCGCATTGGTCAGCAGATTGCTGATAATCTTGGTAAGCCCTTCCCTATCAACCGAAGCATACAAGCTTTCGGGAGTCTCTATACTCAATGCCAGCCCCCTTTCACGTGCCAAAGGCTTGAAACGCTTATACGTCTTTTGTAAGAGCTCAGACACGTCACATTCCACAAAATTCAATTGGAAGCCTTGTGTCTCCGTCTTCCGGAAGTCCAGCAACTGGTTCACCAAATCAAGCAGTCGGTTGGTGTTCAGTTCCATGGTCTCCAAATCATCCCTGATGTCATCCGAAACAGAACGGGAAGCCAATACATTCTCGAGCGGACTCTTTATCAGTGTAAGCGGTGTACGTATCTCATGCGCCACATTCGTGAAGAAGTCTATCTTCGCAGTATACAACTCCCGTTCCTTTTCCCGCTCAAACTTGTCCATAGCCTGCTGATGCTTCTGCCGGGTCCGTTTTCTGAAATAGATAATTACAGCAGCCAGTGAACATAACGCCAATACCGTATAAACAGCATACGCCCAAGTGGAGAGATAGAAAGGAGGATGAATATGGATGTCGAGCACACGTTCCGTCGCGTTCCACTTGCCATCGCTGTTGGAACCTTTTATACGCAATGTATAGCTTCCATAAGGAAGGTTTGAATAGTTGATGATGGAATTCCGCCCTACCGTATACCAGTCGCGGTCAAAGCCTTCCAGCTTACATTCAAGACCATTCATTTCGGGTGCCTGGTAACTCAGGGCTGCAACCTGAAAAGAGAAAGAATTCTGGTCGGCATCCAGCTCTATCTCATCCGCATAGGTGATGCTCTTCTCCAAAGGAGAATCCGGACTATCCACCGAAAGCCGTTTGTTGAACAGATAAAAATCTGTAATCACTACGGGAGGGAGAAAAGTGTTCTCCACAAAAGTTTCCGGGTCAAAGGCTATGAATCCGTTGATACTTCCCAAATAGATGCGTCCCTTCTTGTCAATGTAACCGGACTGGAAATTAAATTGGTTGCTCAGCAGCCCGTTTGCCGTGGTATAGACATGTTTGCTCTCCGTATCGGGATTGAAGCAGACCAGACCATAATTGGAAGTAATCCATAAGTTACCCCGCTTATCCTCGACCATCTTGTAGATAGTGTTGCTCGGAAATCCTTTCGACATGTCATAACGGGTAAAATTGTCCGTTTCCGGATTGTAGCGGCAAAAGCCCTCACCCAGCGTCATGAACCACAGACGCTTCCTGCTGTCTTCGTAGATACTGATTACCTTATTGTAGGGAAGAGAGGTCGAATCATTCTCATTAGACAGATAATTCCTCCACTGCTGGCTTCTTACATTGTAGCAGAACACTCCATTGGAGAAAGTAGCAAACCACAGATTTCCGTTGAAGTCCTCCAGAATGTTATAAGTAAACATATTCTTCAGCTGAGGAATCCGGGTAAAGTCATCTGTAGAGCGATTGTACTTCAACAGACCGGACGTGGTGCCTATCCACACGTCTCCCGTAGTGGTCCTGCAAATGGTAAAGGCGTCATTGGCGACCATGGAATTCTCACTCTCACCCTTGGCATAATGTTTCACCTGCCTGGTCCGAAGATTCACCCGGTTCAGACCACCGGAGAACGTACCCACCCACAAATCATCCCCGTCCAGGCAAAGGCCGTGGACATTCTGATAAATGGCCGGATGCTCAAAAGGCTCTATCTTTCCGTTTTCCGGATTGTAATTGAACAAGCCTTTGTCTTCGGTACCTATCCACAAGGTGCCATCATTACTTTCACAGATTTCCCGTACACGACGGCCGAAATGCCTGAGATTGTCTCTCGGATAGAATTTCTCGAAATAAGTCCACTGATAAGGACAATAATTCACTCCACCGAAATAAGAACCTATCCACATGCCGTTCTCCTTGTCGCAACAGAGCGAATAAATGGCATTGTCCGACAATGCATACAAATCATCCTGGTCGGGAACGGTTAAATGGGTAATCTTGTCATTCGTCAGATTGTAAATATACAAGCCGGACTCTGCGCCCACCCACAGCTCGTTGTCAGATTTGAACTGCAAAGCCCTCACATAGGTGTTCAGCAGTTTCCGCGTCTTGCCTGTAGTCTGATTTATCTCTGTCAACCCGTTCAGCGAAGCGATATACACGCAGTTATGGGGTCCGCTGACCTGCCAGTTGATAATATCATTCTTGAAAATCTCATTTCCTTCCGCGTCCTTGAAAGGCTGCAGAGGAGTTTCAAAGTCAGCTTTCGTATAGTAAAGATTATCCGCATACAAGGCCAGCCAACACGTATTCCCATTCAGCCAAAAGCGGGTTACATTGGGCAGTCCCGAATCGTGCAGATGGTTCAGCAGCCTCCCTTCATCCGGTTTATAGCAGAACAACCCCTGGTTTTCTACCGATATCCAGATATTATCGTCCTCGTCACTTCCAATCATGGTGACGAAATCCCTGATGATACTGCCGTTATCACTGGCCTCATCGAAAGCGGTAAAGGAATCCAGTACCGGGTCGTAAATAAAGACTCCCCCATCGGTACCAATCCAGATATTTCCCCGGCGGTCCTCGTAGAGCGCAGTTATGAAGTTCTTTCCTAAACCGGAGTTCTCTTTCTTGTAAATACGGAAAGACAATCCGTCATAACGGTTCAGACCGTCCTTGGTTCCGAACCACATAAAGCCTTTCCTATCCTGCAAAATCTGATACACGGTGTTCTGCGAAAGACCGTTCCGGATATCCATCGTTCTGAAATAGTAATGAACAGCATCCTGCGCACAGACCGGCAATACCGCCCATAGGCACAGACTAAGGAAAAGCTTTATAATCAATCGTTTCATAACAACATTTTTAATGTACAATTTACCATTTACAAAGTACAATTTAACTATGCAGATGACAGCGCAGCCAAATTGTACTTTGTAAATGGTAAATTGTAAATGCCCCTATTTCTTAAGTGAATTGCAGATACGTGTATTTATCTCTTTCACGCGTTTCTCATCCAGCTTTATCACCTTGCGGTCGTAAGTCATCAGACCGTTCACTTCCACCTCCACATCCGTGGTCTGTGTATAGACGGCTGCCGAGAAACCTCTTTTTATCATCTGATACAGCATATCGGCATATTTCACGTACTCATCAGTCACTTCTTTGGAAGAGTTGAACTGAACATATCCCCAGTTGCGGTTCGGTTCCCAGATATGGTCTTTCAAGACAAGGCCGATGCCGCCATACTCACCCAAAACCGTGGCACGCTGTGCATCATACAGATACATCTCCGGTTGGGGATAGTTGTGGAGGTCGAGCATGTCACCGCAAGTATAATGGTTACCGCCACTTGCCGGATTCACCAGACGGGTCGGGTCATACTGTTTCGTCCATTCGGCTATCTCTACCGTCTTGAACTGCCCCCAGGCTTCGTTGAACGGTACCCATGTACCGATACACGGATAAGAGTAGAGACAATCCATTATTTCCTTCCATTCCTTGTGATAATAGGCTTCGGATTCGGCGGAGCGTTTCAGTTCTGTTCCGTCGAAATAGCGGCGGTTCTGCCATTCCGGATTACGGTCACCGCTCGGCATATCCTGCCATACGATGATACCCAAACGGTCACAATGTGTGTACCAACGTGCCGGTTCCACCTTGATATGCTTGCGAATCATATTGAAACCGAAATCTTTCGTCTTCTGTACATCATACAGCAAAGCCTCGTCTGTGGGAGCTGTATACAGTCCGTCGGGCCACCAACCCTGGTCCAGCGGTCCAAACTGGAACAAAGCCTCGTTATTTAGTTCCAGGCGTACGATGCCATCCGCGTCACGACGGGTGGAGTACTTACGCATGGCAGCATAGCTGTCCACCTTATCCACTACCTTGCCTCCGCTTTTCAGAGTCACTTTCAGCGTATAGAGGAAGGGGGAATCCGGACTCCACAACTTGGCATTCCGGGGCATGGACACCTCCACCGGCTCTGCATTGATACTTTTGCCGGTGGCTACCAGTTGATTGCCGTCATACACATTCACTTCCACAAAGTCGGAAGGACATGCACTATTCAATTCAGCCTTCACTGTCAACAGATTACGGTCAATATCGGGAGTGATACGGAGGTTCTTGATATGTTTTCCGGCAACCGGCTCCATCCATACCGTCTGCCAGATACCGCTTACGGGAGTGTACCAGATACCTTCCGGATTGCTGACCTGCTTTCCACGGGGTTGAGGTCCTTTATCCGTTGGGTCCCAAACTTTTACGACCAACTGATTATTGCCTTTGCCAGAAAGGGCGGCAGTAATATCGAAAGAGAACGGAGTAAATCCCCCCGTATGGCTGCCTACTTTCACATCATTCACCCATACATCCGTTTTCCAGTCGACAGCGCCAAAGTGCAACAGCACTTGTTTTCCCTTCCAGGCAGAAGGAATTTCAAAACTGCGCTGGTAGACCAGTTCCTGGTTTTCATTGATTCTTTTTCCAACTCCGGACAAGGAGGATTCGATGGCAAAAGGAACAAGTATCTGCCCTTCGAACTCTGCCGGAAGATGCTCACCTTTATTTATAACGGCATAATTCCACAGTCCGTTCAAGTTCTTCCAGTCACTCCGTTCCATGATGGGACGAGGATATTCGGGCAACACATTCGCGGGATTGATCTGGGATGCCCAGTCCGTTTTGATTTTATCACCTGCCGGCTTCCATTGCGCCGAGCTTCCGATTGCAAACAACGTCAAGAATGACGATATGAGGAAAAATCTTCTCATAGTATTATAACTTTTTATTGGTTTCTACGAAAGCAAAGATAAGCCGATTCAGAAAAAAAGAATAGAAATTTCGAACCAATAAATAGTATTTTTGTGGAATATCAAGGTATTACCATCTCATTTTATCAAAGAAATTCATCAAAGGCACCTTTTTCCGCTTTTCTTGCCACGCCTATGACAAGGTTTTGCCTTCCCATTGGCAAGACTTTGCCACCGCGTTGGCAAAACTTTGCCATAGGCGTGGCAAAAGTTTGCCAAGGCAGTGACAACTTGTTGGCAAAATACCTCCCTGATATACAAGGAGTAGCAAACAATAGACAGCAGGGAATGACTAATATCCCGGATTCTGCTGGTTCTCCAATGCCGGATTGGCATTTATCTCATCCTGCGAAATAGGAAGCACAATCTTCTCGAAAGTACGGTCGATTGTTTTTCCACGGTGACTCACCGGAATATCTTGAAAATCGTCGTTGAATTCGATGGTTCTGCCCATACGCATCATGTCGAAGAAGCGTTGTCCTTCACCAAAAAGCTCCTTGCTGCGCTCGTCCAGAATCATATCATCGGTAATGGTAGCGGCAGTGGCCGGTGCCAGTCCGGGAGAACGCCTGCGGATTTCATTCAGGTAACCGGCGGCGGCATCTGCGCCTGCTTCCTGCTTCGTGGAGTGCAAGGCTGCTTCGGCGGCAATCAGATATATCTCGGAAAGACGGATTATCTTGATATTGACGGCTGTATTGGTTGCCTTGCCGTCACCTGCCAGAGTGGTACTGCCCATATACTTGTAGCAGGCTCCCTTGCGTTCAATCTCATTGTCCACCCAGTATTCATCGTTGTCCATGATTCCCCAACGCACATCCGTCTCGTCTTCACCCAGACGGTTCAAGAAATAATCGCTGGCAAGATACCAGCCCATGGCATTCTTCAACTGTCCGTAGCGCATCAGGTAAAAGCCCAAAGAAGAAGTTCCCAGGTCTGATTCCTCAGTGGTGATGCCCAGCTCAAAGATGGACTCGGAACCAAACTGCTTGCTCCAGGAAGCCGTCCAATCGGCAGGCTCATACAGTTTGTACACACCGCTTTCTATAATCTCCCGGGCAGCGTTCAAAGCACCGTCATAATCTTCCATATAGAGTTTCACACGCGCTTGCAGGGCTATGTTGGTGTAATAGTCCGCATATCCGCCCTGCTTTGTCTTCTTCTTGGCAAGCAGGGCCGCCCCGTCCGACAAGTCCTGCAGAATCTGGCGATAGTTCTCCTCCACAGTAGCACGGGTGGGCTGGGCGTTCACCGTAAGCGGCTCGGTTACATTGGGAACTCCATAAGAGGTCTTGTTGTAATTGTAAGGAAGCCCGTAGAGACGGACCAAATCGAAATAGAACAGCGCCCTCAGAGTCAACGCCTGCCCTTTGGCTTCGGAAAAGTCTTCCATACTGCCCGATTCTTCCAGCTTCTCAATGTTGCTCAACAAGGTGTTGACCTGCAGAATGCAGTAATATCCACGGCTCCAGAAACCGGAATAAGTATTGCTGTTGGAAGTGTGGTTGAACGTATAGAATGCATCCAGTCCGCGTCCGGCAGCAAAAATCGTGAGGTCACCGCCCTTGGCATCACCGTACATAAAAAGGTTTCTGCCGTAATAGGACGATGAGGTCATCGCACTCATCACACCGTTGATAACCACCTGCGCATCGGCTACCGTACCGACAGCACCTTCTGCATTTCCGGAGTTGGTGGGCTGCATATCCAGAAAATCGTCACACGAAGTGAATGTAAAGGCACCAAGTATCACAAGTGCCAATAAATGATATATCTTTTTCATTGTTAGTTCCTCCAGTTCATTAAAATTTCAATTCAACGCCAACGACAAACGTTTTTCCGATAGGGGTTTCCCAACCACGTGTGCCGTATTCGCTCACTTCGGGGTCTGCCTCCTTGTATTTGGCTATTGTCCAAAGGTTGCTGGCAGTGAAGAAAAGGCGGGCATTCTCGATGAAAGCCTTGCGGGTCATGGCTTTGGGCAGCGTATAGGCCAATGAGAGATTCTTCAAGCGCAGATAACTGGCATTGAACAAGTGGCGGCTGCTGTATTGTTGCGGGTCATCGAGGTCTACACCTTCGATACGGGGCTCTGTACCGTTCGTATGGTCTGGCGTCCAAAGGTTGTTGTAGTAGCTTTTAGCACGGATACGCTCCCAATAATAACCGTCGTCGGCCACATCCATGTAGGCTCCATCGTACAAGTCTCCTCCTATCTTATAGGTAAAGCCCAACGAAAGGGCTATGCCTTTGTAGGAGACCGAGGTATTGATGCCCCCATACACTTTGGGAACGGCATTGCCGATGATGGTGTAGTTGGCATTGTTATAGTCATAAGTAGCTCCGCGCCCGTTATACTCAAAATCTCCGGCCTTGCCATTCTTGGGGTCATTTACATAGTAGACGTTCTTGCCGTTGGTCTTGTCCACACCTGCCCATTCGTATCCATAGAAAGCCAGCGTGGACTGACCTTCCCGGTATACATATTGCGCACGGCTGTCGCTACTGGTGGGGTCGTACCAGATAATGTCCGCACCGCCATACAACTCTTTCACCTCAGAACGGAGGAAGGTTGCGTTGGCACCGGCACTCCATAACCATCCTTTACTATCAATGATGTCACCACTCAACTCCACCTCTACCCCATGGTTGTTGATGCATCCTACGTTCCGCAACGTAGAGGAAAATCCCGTAACCATCGAAATGGGAACATCCTGGAGCAGGTTCTTCGAATCACGGTTGAAGTATTCCACCGTACCGCGCAGACGCTGGCCGAAGAAGCCGAAGTCGATACCCACATTCGTGTTGTAGCTCGTCTCCCAAGACAGCTTGTCATTGGTGACGGTAGTGATTGTACCGCCCGGGTTACCCATGTACTTACTGGTATAGCTCATCAAGCTCATATAGCCGTAATTGTCCGAAGGCAGCGTACCGTTAATACCATAAGAGGCACGTATACGCAGGTTGCTCAGGAAAGAATATTTGCTCATAAAACCCTCGCGCATGATGTTCCACGCTCCTGCCACTGACCAGAAGTTTCCCCAACGTTCCTGCTTGCTGAGCCGGGAAGAACCGTCGCGGCGGTAAGAACCGGAAATGAAGTAGCGTTCATCGTAATTATAATCCAACTTGGAGAGCACGGACACCATCGAGTTTCCCCAGGAATATCCGGCAGAAGTCTGCGTTCCGGCAGTAGAAACTGTATGAATGGTGCTGACCGCAAGATTGCTTCCTGTGGCACGCACATAGTCTGTCTTGTTCTTCTCCGCTTCGAAACCCACCATGGTGCCAACTGTGTGTTTGTCGAAGGTGCCGGTATAATTGGCGGTAGTGGAGGTAACCATCTTCTCGTATGTAGTACGGTATTCGTTGACATTCCCATTGTCTGCCGAGCCTTTATAGTGATTGGCACTGTAATAGATATGGTCTTTTACAGTAGTATTGTCGTAAGAGTAGATAGAACGAAGGTCCAGGCCCGGCATCAGATGCAGGGTGAGCGTCTCCGCAGCCATGATTTTGGTACTGGTAGAACCGTTCTCCCACTCTTTGTCATAATAAAGTCCATTGTAGGCGTAGCTACCGTAACGTTCGGTCCAGAGCTCGCCGGTCTTGTAATCAGTGGGCCAGTAGAGTCCCCACAGCAAGTTACGGGTCTGCATGAAGTAATTGCTGCCCGTGTTGCGTGTATCATTATAACCGCTTTTCTTGGTACGCGCCAGGCTGGCATTAGTGGTCAGTTCAAGGAATTTCCCCACCTTCTGGGTGAGGTTCAGGCGACCGGAAACACGGTCGAAGCTGTTCATCTTCAAACGTCCTTCGTCCTGGGTATAGGAAAGGGAAGTGTAATAGTTGGTATTCTGCGTAGCACCACTGACGGACATATCGTAGGTCTGATAAATGGCGGTACGGAAATATGCCTTGTCCCAATCGTAGTATTTGCCTCCACGCCCGGAGTTGTCGTACTCAAGGATATTGACGTTCTCGTAAGCTCCCGTACCATTTGTGGTAAATTGGTAGCCATGTTTGTTGAAACGGCTGTTCAACTGGCCTATGGCATAGGCTGCCGCCTTTTCGTCCGTTTCGCCCTTACCGCTTGTACGGGCATCGTGAAATACGGTGTAGAGCATATTCACATTCTCCTGTACGCTGGCCGTTTCATAGTTGTCCGTTGCCCAGCAGGGCGTGAAGCCCACTTCGGCTTTCAGCGTCACCACCGGCTTGCCAATCTGTCCTTTTTTGGTAGTAATCAGAATGACGCCGTTTGCCGCACGCGACCCATAAAGCGAGCTGGCCGCCGCATCTTTCAATACAGAAATAGATTCGATGTCTTCCGGGTTCAACGTATTCATGATGTTGTTGGTAGAATAGAGCTCACCGCTCATCTGCCCCGTATTGCCCGAAGAGACCGGAACACCGTCCACTACATACAACGGTTCATTCCCGGCATTCATAGAACCTATGCCACGGATGCGGATGGCCGGTGCGGAACCCGCCTGGCCGGAATTATTCGTCAGTTGCAAGCCCGCCACTTTACCGTTCAACGCGTTTTCAAAGCTGGTCGTCGGAATGTCTTTCAGCGCATCCGCTTTCACTAAAGAAGCCGAACCTGCATAGCTGCTCTTTTTGGCCGTGCCGTAAGCCACCACCATCACTTCATCCAACAGTTCCGAATCCGATTTCAGCACCACCTTCATAGCAGGCTTTATGGCAGCTTCTACTTTCTGCATACCTACAAAAGAGACAATCACTGTCTTTGCCGTGCCCGGCACATTCAAGATTGTAAATTTACCTTCGATATCGATCACGGCCCCCAGCGTTGTACCCTTCACCAATACCGATGCCCCAATAATCGGCTCATTGTTGTCCTCGGCAAATACTGTTCCCGAGACCGTAGACGTCTGAGCCATCACTCCCGCCCCCATAACCAGGCAGACAATGATTAACAAGAAGAATTTCTTTCTCATGCTTCTCTTCCTTAAAATTAGTCAATCAAAACACTTTTTAATATCCAAATGCTGCAAAGGTATGTATCTTTTTCAAAAAGAAAAGCAATAGTATTCAAAAAGCTTCATTTTGATTGTATTTTAAGCCAAACACAAGCAATATGTCTATAACCTAAGCATTCCAAGCAATAAGTATGATGCTGGATACGGAAATATAAGCAATGCCAAAGAAGATATATCCGGATTTTAAGATATGACACGTCCCGGCATACAACTTTTTTCGTAACTTTGCACAGTTTTAAAATACACTGAACGAATGGAGTTTAAGTATGACGTTATTGTAATCGGCGCCGGACACGCAGGATGCGAAGCCGCTGCCGCTGCTGCAAACCTGGGTTCGAAGACTTGTCTTATCACAATGGATATGAACAAAATCGGACAGATGAGTTGTAACCCGGCAGTGGGAGGCATCGCCAAAGGACAGATAGTACGCGAAATAGACGCCTTGGGAGGATATATGGGATTGGTGACAGACCAGACAGCCATACAGTTCCGTATACTGAACCGTTCCAAAGGTCCCGCTATGTGGAGTCCGCGCGCGCAGTGCGACCGCAACAAATTCATCTGGGCATGGAGAGAGATACTGGAAAATATCCCCAACCTGCATATCTGGCAGGATACCGTGCAGGAAATCCTCGTTGAAAACGGTGAGATTACGGGAGTAGTCACATTATGGGGAGTAACGTTCCATGCCAAATGTGTAGTACTCACCGCAGGAACTTTCCTCAACGGACTGATGCACGTGGGACGTACCATGCTTCCAGGCGGACGTATGGCAGAACCTGCATCCTACCAATTAACCGAATCCATCGCAAAGCATGGCATCACCTTTGGACGCATGAAGACGGGAACCCCCGTACGCATAGATGGACGCAGCGTGCATTATGAGGATATGGAAATCCAAGACGGAGAATGTGACTTCCACAAGTTCTCGTTCATGGACACTCATGTACGCCATTTGAAACAGCTCCCTTGCTGGACCTGCTTCACCAACGAAGAAGCACACCGCATCCTGCAGGAAGGTCTGCCGGATTCTCCCCTTTTCAACGGACAAATCCAAAGTATCGGCCCACGTTATTGCCCCAGTATAGAAACCAAGATTGTGACTTTCCCCGACAAACCGCAGCACCAGCTTTTCCTGGAGCCCGAAGGGGAAACAACCCAAGAGCTCTACTTGAATGGATTCTCTTCTTCATTGCCCATGAACATCCAGATTGCAGCATTGAAACAGATACCGGCGTTCAGAGACCTCGTCATCTACCGCCCGGGCTATGCCATCGAATACGACTTCTTTGACCCCACCCAACTGAAACATACGCTGGAAACGAAGAATATAAAGAATCTGTTCTTTGCCGGACAAGTAAACGGAACAACCGGTTACGAGGAAGCAGCTGGACAAGGAATCATGGCAGGTATCAACGCCCACATCAATTGCCACGGCGGAGAACCGTTCACCCTTGCAAGGGATGAAGCATATATCGGCGTTTTAATCGATGACTTGGTAACAAAAGGTGTGGACGAGCCTTACCGTATGTTTACTTCCCGTGCCGAATATCGCATCCTGCTCCGTATGGATGATGCGGACATGCGACTCACGGAAAAAGCCTGGAAGCTGGGACTCGCCAAGGAAGAGCGGTACAAGCTGCTGACAGAAAAACGTGAAGCCGTGAACCGGATTATAGACTTCGCGCGGAATTACTCGATGAAACCGGCATTAATCAATCCGGTATTGGAGCAGCTCGGCACAACTCCACTGCGCCAGGGATGCAAATTGATAGATTTGATAAACCGTCCGCAGATAACGATTGAGAACATTGCCGAACACGTCAGTGCCTTTAAACGAGAACTGGATAAAATATCCGATAGAAAGGAAGAAATTGTAGAAGCTGCAGAAATACTCATCAAGTACGAGGGATACATCGGACGCGAACGGATTATTGCGGATAAATTGGCAAGATTGGAAAGCATCAAGATAAAAGGCAAGTTTGACTATAATTCCATTCAATCCCTTTCCACCGAAGCCAGACAGAAGCTGATGAAGATAGATCCGGAAACAATAGCCCAAGCGAGTCGGATTCCGGGAGTATCTCCAAGCGACATCAACGTGCTACTGGTACTTTGCGGACGATAGAGCGCAAAGTTCCACGTGAAACAAAGAATTCAATAAACGTATTAAATAAACTGATTATGAGCAAAGAAACTCTTACCAAAAGCATCCGAGAAATACCCGACTTCCCCATTCCGGGAATTCTATTCTACGATGTAACTACCTTGTTCAAGGAGCCTACCGCCTTGCAGGAACTCTCGGACACACTATACGAGATGTATAAAGACAAAGGCATCACCAAAGTAGTGGGTATAGAATCAAGAGGATTCATTATGGGCCCCATTCTCGCCACCAGACTGGGGGCAGGCTTCGTACCTATCCGCAAGCCGGGAAAGCTTCCTGCAGAAACCATTGAAGAAAGCTATGATAAAGAATATGGCAAAGACACCGTGCAGATGCACAAGGATGCCATCAATGAAGACGATGTAGTATTGCT
>ENA-OOXT01000948-OOXT01000948.1-human-gut-metagenome-genome-assembly--contig:-NODE-948-length-20426-cov-2.930735_pt1 | contig 20426 bp, 17 predicted proteins | sample MGYA00241590_ERZ501349 | MGnify/ENA primary metagenome ERZ501349 (study PRJEB25962, sample SAMEA2042838) | human gut metagenome | biome: human gut; feature: human-associated habitat; material: faeces...
GGGGTGTCCAGGGGGGTGAAGCCGTAGAGGGCGTAGGTCTTGCGGAGGATCTCCATCATGCGCTCCATCTGCTGCTACAACAAAAGACGGTGCTGCAGATGTATCTAAAGTTAAAGAAACAGTTGATACAACAAATTTAGTTGTCTCTTATACATTTGTTGATCTTGGTGGTGTCACTTCTGTTACATTCACAGCTTCTAATCAACTTAGAATTAGCTCTATTGTCATTACATACGGCGAATAATTAATAATAAAGTTTATCTTTGAACAAAAAGGCGTAACTACATATTGTGGTCACGCTTTTTTAAATATTTTAATTTGTAAACGCATTGTAAAACTTTATTGATTAAAGGACAAAGTAACCGATTACAAATTAAATATTATAAATTTATTCAAAATTTATCTAAATTTTGTTCACATTTTGTTGTTAAATTAGTCTCTCTTTGATATTATTTTAATAAGGAAGATATTAAATTCTTCCACTGCATATATATCGGAGGGAAAAATGAGTTCTGATACTATATCTATTCTAAATGCAATCGTAAAGTCATGTGATTTGGAAAATAGTATTTTTAGTCTCACTTTTTCAGCCAATAATTATATGCATTTTAATAGAAAGGCTGTTTTATCAGCTTTATTGATCGGATAATGTAAGGCGGCTTTTTGCCGTCTTTTTCATTATTTTGTTCAAATCAGGTAATTTAAAAGGAGAAAAAGGAGCTTACCTGAGGCTCTAACGCAAATGAACAAGAACAAAAAGTTATTAGTGTTATTGCTTGCACCTGTTTTAGCACTTAGCTTAGCTGCATGTAACAACAATAACAACACAAGTAGTACAACAAGCAGTAGTACATCTACAAGTTCTAGTACTAACACAAGTAGTACAACCACCCCATCTTCTACAACAACAATCAGCTCTAGTACAAGCACATCAACAACTACTCCAGATTCTTCAAGTAGCAGTTCTACAACACAAGGTAATTTATTAGATGAAATTACAGGCACAGCTGATGAAAGATATGCCACATATAAAGCTACAGCTAATGGTGCTGTTGCAACAGCTTATGCAGAATTAGTCGCTGTTGAAACATTCCCACAAAACAACAATAGCAGCAACCTCTATTTAATGGATGGAACACATGCTATTAAAGCTATCAATGTTAGCGATTATAATGTTGTTCAACAATTAGAAGTTGGTAAAGTTTATAAAGTTGTCGGCGTTTATGATCAAGCAAAGAATAGACTTAATGGTAAAAACCAAGCTGTCACATTCGAATTAGTCGAAGGTGGCGAAACAAAAGTTCAAGCAGTTAAGACAAACCTTGACCTTGCTGCTGCAACAACAGATAATGTTGACACAGTTGCTTATTCAACAACAGGTGTTGTTACAGATGTTATTAATGGTACAACAAAGAGCGTAAAAGTTAAAATTGCTGGAAAAACATACACAGTTCAAACAAGAGGCGCAAATGCTGATGCAGTTAATGAAGTCTTAATGTCAGCTTCCAATAATCAAAAAGTTAACATCAAGTCCGCTGTTGTCTATAACGTTGATACTCTTAACGTTTTAAATGCTGCTGATATTGAATTTACAACTCCAGATACACCAGACGTTCCAGATGTTCCAACCAAATATAAAGGTACAATTGGTGCTGCAACACAAGACGGTTTAACAGTTGGTTCTGTCAGTGCTGAAAAGACACTTACATATACAGTCGAAGGTGACAAAGTCACAGTTGGTGGAACTGATGAACTCGTCGCTTATGTTAAAGCTGATGAAGCTACTGGTGTTACAGCTGGTAACTATATCGGTGTTAAGATTACAGCTCCAGCAGATTTAGATGCTTCTTTAAATCCAATTGTTGTCTTTAATTCACAACAATTAACATGGACTGATATTGCATCAGAAGGCTCTGCTGAACTTAAATTTGAAGTCACAAGTATTACAAGTACATATACAATTTCTGTTTATTGGGAAGGTTCATTAGAAAAAGCTGCTCAAGTTTTCACAGTTGAATTTGCTACAGGAACAGCTTTACAAGAAAAAGAAATTACAATTGTCGATTCTACAATTAGTGAACTCTTAAAGAAAGATGGCTCCAAAATGTGGACAGATAGAGAACAACTTTATAGAGTTGAAGCAGTCGTTTCAGAAATTACAAATACTACAATGGGTAATGGTAAAGTAATGGATCCAGCCACAGGTGAAGAAATTACTTTATATGGACTTTGTAATTCTGTTGAAGTATTTGATAATGCAACATTAAAATTCTCAAATAATAAGACATTCTCTTCTTTAAACCTTGTTAAGGGTGACAAAGTTACACTTGTTGTTCAATATTTAGTTTATGGTTATTCAGCACCATATACTCAAGAAGTTCAAGGCTATCTTGAAGAAAAAGTTGCTGGTGTTAATGATGTTAAATATACAGTTGCTGTCACAGCTGATGCTGAAAAAGGTACAGTTGAATTAGACAAGACTCAAGTTGCTTTAGGCGAAACAGCCGTTGCTACTGTTACAGCTAAAGAAGGCTGGGCAGCTGCTAAAGTTGAATTCAATGGTGTCAAATTAACACCAAATGCTGAAGGTAAATACGAATTTACTGGTGCTATTTACACAAATAGCTTAGTTGTTGAATTTGCAGAAGATCTCCAATACGACATTACAATCAACACTCCAGAAAATGGTACAGCTGAACTTAGTGCTACAAAAGCTAAGATTGGTACTGAAATCACTATTACAGTTTCACCAGCTGAAGGTTATAAAGTTGACTATGTAAAAGTTAACGGAGAAAGGATTAGAGCAGTTGATGGAGCATATAAATTTATACTTAGTGGAACAACAAGTGTTGAAGTTGCATTCATGGATGCTAATACATTAAGGAGTTCAGCATATGTTATTTGTGCTGATAAGTATTCAAATGTCAGTGGACCATTCCCATCATCTATCTCAAGTCTCTTAAAGAGTGGCGAGGATATTGTTACAAGTGTTTCTGCAACAGGTTCTGTCGCTTATAAATCTGGCGATGCATTGAAGTTTGGTTCTGGTAGTAAGCCAAATACAACATTTGTAATTAATCTTTCTCAAAAAGTTACATCTATTATAATTCGTGCAACTGCTTGGAAAGGTAGCACATCAACATTAACAATTGATGGCTCAGTTGAATCTTCAGTTACAACATCTCAAGGAACTGGTGATTCTTCAGGATATGCTGATTACACATTCACATTTGCTGAAGGTGTTGATACAATTACAGTTAGTGCAGCAGGAAGATATTTGATCTCTGGCCTTACGTTCCTCTACGCTTAATCATCAAGCAATAAATAAAAATTAATTAATCCCCTGTGCTAAAACACAGGGGATTATTGTTCTATAAGGAGTTTCAAATAAAAATGAAAAGTAAGATTAAAGTAGTTTCTATTTTAGCTTTATTGACTATAGGTTTAGTTTCATGTGGAAAAAGTAATGAACCTATTAGCTCTTCTAGTAGTTCTTCTATAATTAGTTCTTCCACTATATACTGTGGTAATGTTTCTACTTATTCTTCAAGTAGTGAAGTAATCTCTTCATCTACATCAATTAGTTCTTCTACTGAAGATTTATCTTCTTCCACTGGTGAAAACTTACTAGATTATATTACTGGTACACCAGAGACACGTAGAGAAGCATATATGGCAACAGAAGATATGTATATGAATACTTTTTGGGGCGTATTTGAAAAAATAGAATCTTATGGATACAGTTATAATTTATATTTTATGGATGGCTCTATCGGATACAGAGTTAAAAATGTAAAAGATTCTAATGTGGTATCTTCTTTAGAAATTGGTAAAGTTTATGAAGTAACTGGTGATGTTGATACTTCTGTCTCTAGTAATCCAAGTACTAGTGGAAAAGAAAATGATGTTATTTTTAGACTTGTTGAAAATGGTGAATCTAAGATACAAAGTAAACCTATTAATTTAGGAAATACTAGTGTTACAAATTCAGATCAATTCTCATTAACTTATTTCGATACAGGCGTTATAAAAACTGCAGGTGATAAACCAACTGTAACTGTTAATAATGTTGACTATATTTTAACTAGTAGCGGTGGTACAACAGAAGAAAGTTCTGTTTTATCACTTTTAAGCTCTTTAACTGTCGGTCAAAACGTTAAATTAAAACAAGGCGTTTTGGACAAAGATGGTAAGATCAAAGTTATTAGTGTCACAGATATAGAAGTTGTTGAATAAAAATATGCCTAGTAAACTATGTTGTTATAGTATATTAGGCATTTTTATATAGAAAACTATTCGTTTATAGGAGGTGTAGATTTTGTTTTTTCTTCGTTATAATCAACGTCGAGATTTTCAATATATGCTCCGTGCAAATATTGTTTAACTAATTCATTTGCATCTCCGTCAGCGTTTATAAAAGCTTGCATTGAGTATGGACCAAAGGCGTCTGTTTCATAATCATCTAAAGTTTTAATAAATAAAATTTCAGTATTTTCGCTTTTTAAAAAGCTAATTTTTTCTGAGAGTATTTGTCTACTTACTTCTTTAGTATAAGTGTTGATTATTTGCTTATCTAACACATCGTACATTTTAAACTTATCAGTATCTTCAATTGAATAGGCAATATCATTATTGTTTGTTAATGCAACTGCAATTATCATATCTTATTTTTCCTTTCGAGTTTAGTTTGTTCGAAAGGATATTTTTTATACATTTTATAAGTAGTTTCTTTTTATTCTTTCATTTAAAGAACAACATAGTTCATAAGGAATAACATCGTATTCTTTTGACATATCTTCTACTGTTAAATTTTTACCTATTAATTCGACAATTTGTCCAACTTTAAATTCTTTTTTTGAAAACATTATCGTATGGTCCATCATGGTGTTTCCGACCTTTATTAAAATATTACCAGCCAGATATCCAATAGTATTTCTAGATCTCATAAACCCATCTTTATAGCCTATAGGTAATAAATATATATAGCCGTCATCTGGAACTAGACTTGTTGTTCCGTAACCTATATTTTCATCTTTATGAACCTTTTTAACACTCCAAATAGGAGCTAACAACTCTATTGCTGGTTCGGTTGTTATTATTTTGTTTTTATATAGTCCATATAAACTTCCCCCTACCCTTATTGCATTTGTGAAATCATCAGAGTAATCAAGTGCTGAACTTGATCCAGTGTGAACTATTAATTTTTTAAAAGAAGAGAATTTTATTAATTGTTCTTTAAATAATTTGTTTTCTTTTTCTATGTTAGTAGGATCAGAGTGGTGTGTATAAATTCCTTTAAGATTTAAGTGTCCTTTTTTAATTATCTCTATTGCTTTATCTACTTCATTTATTTCTATACCATCTCTGTTTAAACCTGTATTTATATTTAAATGAATAGGTAAATTTAAGTGCTTAGAGGCTAGTTCGTTTAACTTTTCTAAAGAGTGTATAGCTAAATTTAGTTTTAAATTCATGGCTAACTTATATTCGTTAGTATTCTCTAATAACAATATTTGATTAAAAACCAAAGATTTTCTAATCATCATAGCTTCTTCGATAGTAGCTACGACAAACGATGGAGAATTAAGATTAGAGAAAAGCTTAGCTATTTCTGAAATTCCGTATCCATAAGCATTAGCTTTTAAGACAATAAAAAGCTTTTTATTGTCTATGACTTTCTTTATCAAATTATAGTTATCAATTAAAGTATTTTTATAGATATTAATATATGCTCTCACTAAATCACCTTATATTAGTGTATGCATATATGCAAATAAAAAAACCGTTAGAATCTAACGGTTTGTAATAACTTAACAAAAGCGTCGTAGGCTTTATCTTCGTCTTCGCCTTCGATTTCGATTGTGAATGCTTCGCCTTCGTTTACGACTGTGGCCATAACATCCATAATGGATTTTAAATCAGCCTTATCGTTTGAGGTTGAAGTTATCATTGTTATATTTGATTTGTAGAGATTGGCTTCTTCAACTAAATCAGCACCATGTCTAGAAGTTAGACCATTAGGATTGGTTATTTTTACTTCGAGTGTTCTCATTATAAGGCCTCCTTATTACACATATATAAATTTTAATTTATATTAATAGTAAAATCAACGAAAATATAAGCGCTTAACTAATTATTTTTTTATAAAAATTAAATTAGCCGTGTAATCCACGGGTTTGACGATCCATATCTTCGACGACAATATCATATATTTCACCGAGCGATGCGCAGTATTCTAATACTTTCCAAGGTGTGTTTGTATGAAAGTGAATTTTAATTAATTCATCGTCACCGACGGCTAATAAGCAATCACCTTCAATGTTTTTGGTGATATATTCACTTATTTCGTCTTCTGAAAGGTTTTCGCCTTCAATAAGCAATTGAGTATCGTATCTATATTCTGTCATAATTCTTTCCTCGTACTTTTATTTTAGCACGTATGGAATGTTTGATAAAGTGGGAAAAATTAAGGCTTTATTATAAGAATATCTTATGCACTTATAAATAAAATGTTATGAAATTTATTTTTTATAATTTTTTAGTTTCTAAAACTGCAAAAAAAGTAGAAAAATGATACTAAAATCTACTATTTGCTATTTAAGGCTATATTTTAGTTTGTTATAATATAAACAATAAGGGTTAAATTTATGGATATATACTTTAGTATATATTTTTAATAACTCTTGTTAGTAAAGGGGAACTTAATGCCACACGTAAAAAAAGCGATCATCCCAGCTGCAGGTTTGGGAACTAGATTCCTACCAGCAACTAAATCGATGCCTAAAGAAATGCTTCCTATCGTCGATACACCAACTATACAGTTTATCGTTGAAGAAGCTGTTAAATCAGGCGTCGAAGAAATTCTTATTATTACTAATTCAAACAAGCACATTATGGAAAACCATTTTGATGTTAATTACGAATTAGAGATGAGACTTAAAGAAGCAGGTAAAGACGATTTAGTTAGTGAAATTAGACAAGTTGCTAGTTTAGCTAACATTCACTACGTAAGACAAAAAGAACCAAAAGGCTTAGGAAACGCTATATTATGTGCACGTACCTTCGTTGGAAACGAACCGTTTGCTATTTTATTAGGTGATGACTTAGTAGTAAATGAAGGAAAACCAGCTTTACTTCAATTAGTAGATGCATTTAATTTAAAAAATACTTCTATTATTGGAGTTCAAAAAGTTGAGCATAAAGACGTTTATAAGTATGGTATTGTTACTCCTTCAAGAGAAGTCAAAGAAGATAAAAGACTTTTCAAGATTGTTGACATGGTTGAAAAACCAGCTGTTAACAAAGCACCAAGCGACTTTGCTGTTTTAGGAAGATACATCCTTACACCAGAGATATTCGATATATTAGAAAACACCGAACCAGGTGTCAATGGTGAGATTCAATTAACTGATGCTATTAGAGAGCTAATGAATCACCAAGCAATGTACGCTTGCGATTTTGCTGGCACAAGATATGATGTTGGCGATAAATATGGGTATGTTAAAGCCACTATTGATTTTGCTTTAAAAAGAGCCGATACAGGCCAAAAAGTAAGAGATTATATCAAAGAGTTGGCTAAATTATACTCATAAACACTAGAGTTTGTTTGTTTCTTGTTTTATAATAAATGAGTTTTGGAGGAAACTATGGATAACACTAAGAAATCTTTTCTTTCGGTCGATGGTAACACTGCTGCTGCATTAGCTAGCTACAACTTCACAGAAGTTGCTGCCATTTACCCAATCACACCATCATCCCCGATGGCTGAACTTGTCGATGTCTATGCATCACAAGGCAAGAAGAACGCCTTTGGCACAGAAGTCAAAGTTTGCGAACTTCAAAGTGAGGCTGGTGCCTCTGGTGCCGTTCACGGCGCATTACAAGGTGGCGCTCTTGCCACAACATACACCGCATCTCAAGGTTTACTCTTGATGATCCCAAACATTTATAAATGGGTCGGTGAATTACTTCCAGCAGTTGTACACGTCGCTGCTAGATCATTAGCTACAAGATCACTTTCAATTTTCGGTGATCACCAAGACGTTTATGCAGTCCGTCAAACTGGTGCTTGCATGCTTTGCTCACATTCTGTTCAAGAAATTGCAGATCTTGCACCAATGGCACATTTAGTTGCAATTGAAGCTTCTACCCCTGTCATTCACTTCTTTGATGGTTTCAGAACATCACATGAAATTCAAAACGTTGAATTCCAAGATGACGCTGAATGGAATAAACTTCTCGATAGAGACGCAGTTGAAGCTTTCCGTAAGAAGGCTTTAAACCCACATGGACACGCTGTTACTAGAGGCGGTGCTGAAAACGACGATATTTATTTCCAAGGTCGTGAAGCTCAAAACCTCCACGAAGCACACATTGTTGATGTTGCATGTGAATATTTTGAAAAAGTTAGCAAACTCACAGGTCGTCACTATGCTCCATTTACATACTATGGTGCACCAGATGCTGATAGAGTAATTATTGCTATGGGTTCTGTTACAGAAACAGCTATTGAAGTTGTTGATGAAATGAACGCTCATGGAGCTAAAGTTGGTCTTGTTAAAGTTCACCTTTATCGTCCATTCTCAAATAAACACCTCGTTGATGTCATTCCAGCTACAGTTAAGAAAGTCGCTGTCTTAGATAGAACTAAGGAGCCAGGTGCTAACGGCGAACCTTTATACCTCGATGTCGTTGCTGCCTTTGCACAAGAAGGCCGTAAATTTGATGTCGTCTTAGGTGGTCGTTATGGTCTTTCAAGTAAAGATACACAACCAAAGCACGTTAAAGCTGTCTATGACTTCTTAGATGCTGATAAGCACTGGGATTCATTCACAGTCGGTATTAACGATGATGTCACACACTTAAGTGTCCCAGTTGATGATAGCTTTAAAGTTAAGGCTGACTACACATCATGCTTATTCTATGGCTTAGGCTCTGATGGTACAGTTTCAGCTAACAAATCATCCATTAAGATCATCGGTGATGCTACACACCAATATGCACAAGCTTACTTCGCTTATGACTCAAGAAAAGCTGGTGGTGTCACACGTTCACACTTAAGATTTGGTCACAGCCCAATCCACTCAACATACTACATCGAAGATGCAGACTTCATCAGCTGCTCACTCGATAGCTATATCGTTAAGTTCGATATGTTAAAGAACTTAAAGAATGGTGGTACATTCTTACTTAATACTGATATGACCGATGAACAACTCATCGCCAGTATGCCAAACCGTATGAAGAAGCAATTAGCTGACAAGCACGCTAAGTTCTATGTCATCGATGCTAACAAGATTGCTGCTGAAATCGGTATGGGACGTCATACAAATACAACATTACAAGCTTCATTCTTCTATCTTAACCAAGGCATTATGCCATATGAAGAAGCTCAATCTTGGATGAAGAAATTCGCTGAAAAGAGCTATAAGAAGAAGGGTGACGATGTCGTTAAGATGAACTGGAACGCTATCGATGCCGGTGCTGAAGGCTTAAGAGAAGTTACAGTTGATCCAGCTTGGTCTGATCTCACAGTTAACACTGTTAAGAAATCTGATGAAGATGACTACTTCACAAACTACGTCGAAGTTATTGGTAGCTTAGACGGTTATGATTTACCAGTCAGTAAGTTCATGGAATACGAACTCTTAGATGGTACAATGAGAAACAACGTAACATTCAAAGAAGCTCGTTCTATTGCTGACCGTGTCCCACACTGGATTAAGGAAAACTGTATCCAATGTAACCAATGTGCATTTGTCTGTCCACACGCTACAATTAGACCATTTGCTCTTTCTGATGATGAAGTCAATATGCTTCCAGAAAACGAAAGAGAAGATGTCTTACCATTAATGGGCGGTGCAAACTGCAAGGGACTCAAGTTCCGTATTCAAGTTAGCCCACGTAACTGTGTTGGTTGTGGTGTCTGTGTTACACAATGTCCAGGCAAGGCTGGAAAGAAAGCTCTTGTCATGGAAGAAGCTAAGACACAATTCGAACACGAAGAAGCTGCTAGAATCCTCTACAAAGAAATTACTCCAAGAACAGACCTCTTCCCAACAACAATGGTCAAGGGTGCTGCTTTCTTACCACCATATCAAGAAGTCTCAGGCGCTTGCGCTGGTTGTGGTGAAACTCCATACTATAGACTCGTTTCACAATTATTTGGACGTGATATGTTAGTTGCTAATGCAACAGGTTGTTCTTCAATTTATAACGGTTCAACCCCATTAACAGCATTCGTTACAGATAAGAATGGTGAAGGTGTCGCTTGGGCTAACTCCTTATTCGAAGATAACGCTGAATTCGGCTTCGGTATGAGAGTTGCAACAGACTTCAAACTTGATCAAATCGTCGGTATCATGACTGCAAATAGAGAAGGCTGTGAACCAGAATTACAAGCTTTAATTGATGATTACATTGCTAACATTAAAGATAAAGCTCACATCCGTACAATCCTCAATCCATTAGTTGCTGCTATTGAAGCAAGTGCTAACGAAGGAATTAAGGCTGTCCTCGAACACAAAGCTGACTTACTCGATAAGTCTGTTTGGATCGTCGGTGGTGATGGTTGGTCCTACGATATTGGTTACGGCGGCTTAGATCACGTCTTAGCTAACGAAGAAGACGTTAACGTTATGGTTCTCGATACAGAAGTTTACTCCAACACTGGTGGTCAATCTTCTAAATCAAGCCAAACAGGTTCTATTGCTAAATTCACAGCTTCAGGTAAGAAGACTGCAAAGAAGAACTTAGCTCTTATGGCTATGGCTTATGGCCACGTCTATGTTGCTCAAGTCTCCTTAGGTGCAAACCCAATGGCAGCTCTCAAAGCCTTCAAAGAAGCTGAAAGCTACAATGGTCCATCCTTAGTAATTTGCTATGCTCCATGCCAAGCTCATGGTATCAAGGGCGGATTACAAAATGCTCAAATCGTTGAAAAAGAAGCAGTCGAATGTGGTTACTTCCCAATCTTCAGATTTGACCCAAGACTTGCTGCTGAAGGCAAGAACCCACTCACAATGGATTGCAAAGAACCTAACTTCGATAAGTTCAACGAATTCGTTATGCGTGAAACAAGATACTCACAACTTCCAAGAGTCAACCCAGAACATGCTGAAGAACTCTTACTCAAGTCCCGTAAGTATGCTGAAATGAGATATAGATCCATCTTAAAGATGGGTGACTAATTCTCACTTTAAATAATTAAATATAGACTGTTGAATAACCTATAGATTTAGGCTACGCAACAGTCTTTTTAATTACTATAGTTTGTTTTATAAAAAGACGCCAAAATGATAATTAAAAGAGACTTGTATTTAAATAAATTGATCAGTAGAAAAAATAATGGCTTAATAAAAGTGATTACAGGTATTAGACGATCTGGTAAATCATTTCTATTATTTAACTTATTTAAAATTACTTAATAAATGAAGGCGTTAGAGAAGATCATATAATTGAATTGAATTTTGATGAATTTGATAATATTAAATACTGTGACCCTGATAATGCTTCTCCATATTTAAAAGGCAAAATTGTTGATGCTGATATGTATTATTTTTTATTAGATGAAATACAATTACTTAATTGCTTTGAATCTGTTTTAAATGGGTTGTTAAGATATAATAACGTAGATATATATGTAACTGGAAGTAATGCTAAGTTTTTATCTAAAGATGTTATTACTGAATTTAGAGGAAGAGGAGATCTAGTTCATGTCTATCCTCTTTCTTTTAGCGAATTTTATGAAGCTAAAAATATAGACAAATATGATTCTTTAGATGAATATTTAACTTTTGGTGGAATACCACTTATTATTTCTATGAATACTCATGAATCAAAAATATCTTTTTTTATTTGTTGAAACATATATTAAAGATATTATTGATAGAAATAATTTGTCTGAAACTGAAGAAATGCAAAAACTTGTAAATATAATTGCTTCTTCTATATGTTCGTTAACAAATCCCAATAAATTATCTAATTCTTTTAAGAGTATAAAAAGAATTAATATTTCGGCACCTACAATTAATAAATATTTGGACTACTTAATAGATTCTTTTTTAATTGAAAAAGCTATTAAATATAATGTTAAAGGAAAAAAGTATATTGACACACCGTGCAAATATTATTTTTCTGATTTAGGAATTAGAAACGCCTCTATAAACTTTCGTCAAAATGAAAAGACTCATTTAATGGAGAATTTGATTTATAACGAATTATTGATAAGAGGATATAATGTTGATGTTGGTGAAGTTTCAATTGTAACAAGAAATAAAGAAAAGAAACAAGAAAGAATAAATTTAGAAGTTGATTTTGTTTGTAATTTAGCTGATAAAAGAATATATGTTCAATCAGCATATTCTTTAAATAGCAAAGAAAAATATATACAAGAATCTCGTTCACTTATCAATATTCCAGATAATTTTAAAAAGATAATAATTACATACGATTCAACTCGTACACATTACACTGAAGATGGAATTTTAATTGTTAATATCTTTGATTTCCTATTAAATAAAAATTCTTTAGATTATTAAAAATAACGTATTTATTATTATGTATTACTAATAATAACTTATGTAGTAATATGAAAAAAGAATGTGGTAATTTAATTGATTATGTGAAAGATTATTCTAATAAAGACTTTTGTGATAAAGAATTTTCTTTAGAAGACGCTGTAGTGTTTGCTTCTTTAGCGTATTTATATTTTGAAAGAATAAATAAAAAAATATCAATATTTATTAAAGACATATTAGAATATATTGATTTAATTAATAAAGGTGCTATAGAACAAAAGAGAAATCCAAGATTAATCAGATATATTTCTAAGTCAAAAAGATTTAAGAATATAAAAGTGTGCTATGGAAAAGGAAAAGAAAATAGAAAAGACAATTTTCAATTTGGTGCAGTTACTTTTTGTCTTCCTAACAAATTAAACATCATTGCTTTTCGTGGTACGTCTTTAGATATTTCAGGCTGGATAGAAAATTTGAATATGAGCGTTGATAATAAAACTAGATGTCAAATGCTTGGAGCTGAATATGTTAAAAAGGTAATGAAAAAAATAGATGGCAACTTTATTATTTTAGGACACTCTAAAGGTGGAAATACTTCAATATATGCTAGTATGAATCAAAGTAGATACTTTAAAGATAGAATAATAAAAGTATATGATTTAGATGGGCCTGGATTTAAAGATAATGTTTATGAATTGAAGAAGTTTAAAAGCATAGAAGAAAAAGTTACACGTGTTGTCATTAAAGATGATATTGTTGGATGTTTATTAAATACTTATCAACATTATTTGGTGATCGATTGCTTCCTTTTTTCGTTTATGGCTCACGACTTATATAATTGGAAATTTGAAAGTGGAAAACTAAAGATTGTCGACAGCGTTAATAGTAAAACACAAAGAAGAAACAAAAGAATAAATAATTGGATAAGTTCTTTGTCTAAAAGCGAAAAAGTAGAGCTAATTCAATTTATAAATGATGTAACTTTAAGTAATAACGAAAATACATTTAAAGAAATTCTAGTTAATCCATTAGAGTTTATTAGAGTTTTAAACTATATTAAAAATCATGAAAGTTATGAGAAAAGAATGAAATATAAAGAAATTGTTAAGAACCTTATAAATGACAATAAACACCAATAAATTTATATGTATGTTTTATATTAATATCATAGTATAATTAATTGAAATAGGAGATAGAGTACTATGAAAAACTTCTTTACTAAATTTAAGTCTGTAATAGTAGATTTTGGCAAAGGCATATGTATTGGTATAGCTGCTATTGTTCCTGGTGTTTCAGGTGGAACATTAGCTGTCTTATTAAAAGTATATGACAAAATGATTGAAGCTATTGGTAATATATTTAAACACTTCAAAAAATCATTTAAAACTCTTTTGCCAATAGGCTTAGGTGTTTTATTCGGTATATTGGCATTAGTGTTCCCTTTAAAATATGCTAAACAATATGTTCCACTTCCACTAGTTTCTTTGTTCGTAGGATTTATTATTGGTGGACTTCCTGGTTTATTTGATAAGGTTAATAGAAAACCAAATGTCAGTGGTTGTATATCAGCTTTAATCGCTTTAGCTATTGTTATAGGAATATGTTTCATTCCAACAGGCGGTAACTTTGATATTGCTAATATGAATTGGACAGGTTACTTACTATTCTTTGTCGTTGGCGTTGTTGGCTCTTGTGCTTTAGTTGTTCCAGGTATTTCTGGATCTATGTTGCTTCTCATTTTAGGCTTCTGGGATCCAATTATTGAAGTTGCTTCACAACTTATGAAATTTACTAATGTTGGTTCTAATTTATTAATTTTAGGATTGTTTGCCTTAGGATGTTTAGTTGGCTTTATTATTATTTCTAAGATTATGTCAATCTTATTAAAGAAGTTTGAATATCAAACATTCATGGCAATTATTGCCTTTATCGTTGGTTCAATATTTAGTATTTATTACACTTTAGATAATCCAATTACTGATATTATGCCTTTATATGCACATATTATTGTTTCAGTCATCGCTTTAATTATTGGCTTAGCTTTCTCACTATCTTTGACTTTATATAGTATTAAAAAGAGTAAATTAGAACTCACTGTTGAACCAGTAGGTAACGATAATGAATAATAATGTCACTGAGTGGGCATTAACTTTACACAATAATGATTTTTTAAACCGAATTATGTTTTTCTTTTCCAAAATTGGGAAAGGTGGTTTTGTATTTTGGATAATAGTTTTGATATATAGCGCTTATTTTTTCTTTAAAAAGAAAGATAAAAAATTAACACTTTTAACATTAGGTTATTTTATAAGTCTAGGTATAGCTTTTGTTTTGGTAGATTACGTTATAAAGCCTATAGTTAAGGAGAGTAGACCTTTTGTTAGGTATCCAGAAATATTAACTTTTTTTGAAAAATATAATTATAAAACTCCTAGTGATTATTCTTTTCCATCAGGACATAGCGTTGCTGCTTTTTTAGCGTTGAGTTATTTGATGTTTATAGATAAAAAGAGTTTATTTATAACAATTCAATTATCTATATTAATTTCTTTTTCTCGTATATATATTGGAGCTCACTATATAGGTGATGTCTTAGTAGGTATGTCTATAGGATTAGCTATAGGAATATGTTTTTACTTTGCTTTAAAATTAATAATAGATAAAATATATAAGGATAAGGAAGTAGTACAATGAGATTAGACAAGTTTTTATCAGATTTAAATTTTGGATCACGTAAACGTGTGAAAAAACTAATTAAGGCTGGACATGTTAAAGTTAACGATGAAGTGATAACGGATTCTTCTTTTGATTTTGACGAAAATAATGAAGTTGTTAAATACGATGATGAAGTATTAGAGTATTCACCATTTGTTTATTTAGCTTTAAACAAACCTAAGGATTATATTTCTTCAACAATTGATGAACTTTATCCATCTATAGTAAATTTAGTAGATCCTATGTATGCTAAAAGAGTAAGAATCGTTGGAAGGCTTGATGCTGATACAACTGGTATTATTCTTTTGACAGATGATGGAAGACTTAATAATAGACTTACTCATCCTAACAGATCAATTTCAAAAATATATAGAGTAACATTAAATCATGATATTCCAGAAAAACTCATTGAAGAATTTGCTAAAGGTGTAGATATTGGCAAAGGTGAAATAACTCGTCCTGCTGAATTAAAAATAGTTGCATCTAACGTGGCTGAAGTTACTCTAAAAGAAGGAAAATATCACGAAATAAAAAGAATGTTTGATCGCTTCGATTTAGATGTAATTGAGTTAGATAGATTACTATTTGGACCTATTTCTTATGAAGGATTAGAAGTAGGTGAATCACGTAAATTGACACACGAAGAAGTTGAAAAATTAATGAAACTGACTGGATTAGATAAGGAGAGATTATAGTATGTTCGAAGTAAGCAAAGACAAGTCACTTGTAAATGTAGCTAATTCCATTTTAAAACATTTTGATATTAAAACTTTTCATACAACTTATGAAAAATTAGATGAAGTATTAGCTAAAAATAAAGGAAAGACGATAGTTTTAACGTTACTTGATGGTTTAGGTGATACCATACTTAAAGAACATGCTGAAGAATCTAAATTTATTTTGAAAAATAAGTTTGATACTATTACTTCTGTCTTTCCACCAACTACTGTTGCAGCAACTACAAGTGTTTTAACAGGTAAATATCCATGTGAAACTGGTTGGCTTGGGTGGCGTGGATATTTTATGGATCAAGATGCTATAGTCGATATGTTTAACTCTAACATAACTGCGACAAGTACAGTTCTTACACCTACAACTTGGGAAAGATATCCAGTTAAACACTTAAAAGATTATATTAATGAAAAATATAATGAAGAATGTGCAGTTAATTTGATGGGACATACTATGTTCGAACATGGTAAATACGATGCTAAAGTTTTCTTTAGCAAAGTTGATGATGCTATAAAACACGGATATAAATATATATACGCTTATTATCCTGACCCAGATGCAACTTTACATGGATGTGGAAACTATTCAAAAGAAACGAGTAATACTATAAAATCTATAAATGATAATTTAGAACAACTCGTTAAAAATAATCCTGATGTACTTTTTATTTCTATTGCAGACCATGGTCATATAGATATAAAGTTATGTTCTTTAGATGAGCATAGTGATTTATACGACACATTAGCTACTCCGTATTTCTGTGAAGCAAGAGCTGGAATGATTAATATTAAAAAAGGTAGAGAAAAAGAGTTTGAAAAATTATTTGATAAATATTATAAAGAACACTTTGAACTTTATAGCAAAAAAGAAATTGTTGAAAAGCAAATTTTTGGATATTCAACTAACTACTGTCATGATTACGATAAAATATTAGGCGATTATCTTATGGTTTCAAAAGATGAATATACATTATTCTTTGAAAATTATGACTCGAGTGGTATGCTTTCTACCCATGCTGGTGGAACTGAAAGAGAAGGCTTAATAAATATAAGCGTTTATAATAATTTATAAAGATAATAAAAGGCTATTACTGTGTAATTATTCACACAGCAATAGCTATTTTATTTATCATTAAATTCGAATGTTGAAATAAAGTCTTTTACTAAAAAATGAGCGAGTTTACATTCAAATACACCTAAAAAATGAGGGAGTTTTTAATTTGTTGCCTAATTTTTATTAAAGAATAGAAAAATTTATATTATAAATCAAATGTTTTTAATATGTTTAACTATTTAAAAACACATTGCAAACACGTTATATAAGTAATAAAATTTTTGTGGAATTTTGAAGGATATATATTTATATGGAAACATCAGAATTTTTTGGAAAAGAAAAGATTAGTAAGATATTATTAAAATTAGCTCCTCCTGTCATGCTAGCTCAACTGATTCAAGCTTTATATAACATTGTGGATAGCTTATTTGTTGGAAAATATTCAGATTCCGGGTTAACAGCTTTATCAATTGTTTATCCAATACAATTATTAATGATAGCTTTAGCTGTCGGTACAGGTGTTGGAATTAATACGGTTATGGCTTCTAAACTAGGGGAAGGAAAGAAGAAAGAGGCTGATGCTTATGCTGGTGTAGGAACACCACTAGCTATAGTTCTTTGGGCGTTATTTGCTTTAATTAGCTGGTTTGTTATGCCTGCATTTGCAAGAATGTCTACAAACTCTGAAGAAATAATAAATGATGTAGTAACATATGGAAGAATTGTTTGCATATTTAGCTTTGGATTATTCTTAGAAAGTATATGGACTAAAGTTTTACAAGCAAATGGAAATATGAAAATTCCAATGATAGCCCAAATTGTTGGAGCTATTGTTAATATAGCTTTGGATCCTCTATTAATTTTTGGTTTAATAGGTCTTCCTAAGTTAGGTATTGCTGGAGCTGCCATTGCTACTGTTGTTGGTCAAGTTGTAGCAGCTGCAATAGTCTTTAAAAAAGGGTTTAGAAAATCACCAGATATTAAATCTTATCCACAAAGAATAGCTAAAATATTTAAATTGGGTACTCCAAATATATTAATGCAATCAGCTTATACTTTTTATATATTTGGATTAAATATGATTTTATCTACGTTCTCTGATCAAGCAGTTACGGCGTTAGGCTTATATTATAAGTGGCAGACTTTTTTCTTTATCCCACTTGGTGCTATGCAAACATGTATCGTTCCAGTTATAAGTTATAATTATGCAGCTGGTAATATAGATCGGTGCAAAAAGACTTTGTTTAGTTCGGTTTACTTTGGATGGGCTTTAATGACTATAGGTATTATTTGCTTTTTAACTATTCCGGGTCCAATGTTAAGAGTATTTACTAAAGATGCTGAAGTAATAAGAATAGGAACACATGGTTTCCATATTATAGGCATTAGTTTTATACCTATGGTTACTTCACTAATATTCCCAGTTTTCTTCCAGGCTGTCGGTTCAAGTGTGAAAAGTTCAATTTTAACAATTGTTAGAACATTAGTTTTATTTGTACCGTTAGGTTATTTATTTTCGTTATTAGGTCTATATTATTTCTGGTTAACTTTCCCAGTTACTGAGACGTTAACAAGTGGAGTTGGATTTTTCTTCTATTATAGATTCTTAAATAAAGACTATGTTAAAAATAAAACTAACAAAGAAGAGAAAAATGCTATTAAACCGGAAATAAAAGAATCAAAACCAGGTTTAATTATTACTATTGATAGACAACACGGCTCTTCAGGAAAACAAATTGGTAAGATAGTAGCAGAAAAGCTTAATATTCCGTTTTACTATAAAGAGATGATAGCTTTAGCAGCGCATGAAAGTGGACTTGATCAAGAGTTTATTGATAGTTTGCATAAAGAATCACCTGAAATCTTACAAAGCTTATATTTGAGTACGAATGTGGTTAGATACGCCATCGAAGCTCAAGATAAAATTATTAAAAAAATAGCTGATTCTGGAAGTTGTGTTATAGTCGGAAGAGTAGGTAGTTACGTTTTGAAAGACTATAAAAATGTTATTAAAATTTTCGTTAAAGCTCCAAAAGAATTTAGAATTAAAAGAGTTATGGAAGTCTATAACGATACTGAAAAAGATGCTAAAAAACATATTAGAAAATCTGATAAAGCACGTGCTGCATATTATAAACATATTTCTAATAGAAAGTGGGGAGATGCTAAAAATTACGATTTAGTTTTAGATTCTTCTATAGGATTAGAAGAATCTGCAAATATAATCGTCGAATGCTTCTTAAATAGCAAAAACAAGTGATTTTTTACTAATGTATATAGAAAAGCAAGAAAATCAACTGTTAGTTGAGTACGTTCAACTAAGAATATTATGCTTTCTATATACTATTTTTTTATAATTTGAAGGAGGTAAAAAATATGGACAAAAGTAAATTTGCAGATCGACTTACTGATTTAAGAAAAGAACAACATATGACGCAAGCTGATCTTGCTAAGAAATTAAATATTTCACCACAAGCAGTTTCAAAGTGGGAAACAGGTGAATCTATACCAGATATAGAAATGTTTGAAATATTATCTGATCTTTATGGATTAACTTTAGATGAATTAAAGGAAAAGAAGCAACTAATGCTAATAAAGATATAGTTGTTGAAGAACAAATAACTGTTAAAGACGTAAATAGCAAAAAGAAACAAATTTCATTATTGAATATTGTCTTTAGTTCTTTAATGCTACTAGCTTTCTTGATTTTTGGCTTTAGTGAGTTTTATGAAATTAGTAATTTTGGCTATTTTTCTCTATACGATATATTGTTTTCATTAGGCTGATATAAAGTTTCTAACTTTGTCCTTTTGTTATTGACACTTTCCTTTATTGCTTCATGCGTATTAAGTATAATCTATGGCGCAAATTATAAAAGAAATTCAATATTAGCTCATCTAAGAAATATATTTGCAGCTTTTTCACTTGGCGGTTTTGTCGGATATATAATTAAAATGTTATCTTATGGAATGTATGAAATAGAAAGAGTTGGAGTCGGTGCTTATATATTGGCTCTCATTATCTTAATCTATTTTGTTTTATTATTAGTTTTTGATAAAAATACTAAAAATGAATATAAAGAAAGTGAATTAAAAAAGTTGCTTGATTTAAAACTTCTTATTTCGTATGCATTTATATCTATGTGTTTAATGTTTTCAGCTTTAATTGAAAGTGCTAATGCTACTTTTACTGATTCGATACTTTGTTTCGTATTAATTACTTTTTCCTTATTGCTGTTAACTTTATATATTGTAGTTGAAATAACAAGACTAAAAAATAAAAACATTGTATTTATTTTAGACATAATTGGACTTTCAATTATGTGCATAACTTTATTGATTTATAGTTTTTCAGTTAAGATTGTTACATGTTTAGCTTTGTTTGCTTTTAATGGCGGTTTAATTGTGT